>ENA-OQHP01000134-OQHP01000134.1-human-gut-metagenome-genome-assembly--contig:-NODE-134-length-24101-cov-2.053641_pt1 | contig 24101 bp, 33 predicted proteins | sample MGYA00242563_ERZ504717 | MGnify/ENA primary metagenome ERZ504717 (study PRJEB26092, sample SAMD00036212) | human gut metagenome | host: Homo sapiens | study: EMG produced TPA metagenomics assembly of... | reverse complement strand
CACGGCGCTCCCCCGAGCGATGAGTTTTTTAGGGAGAAAATATACGGATATTGAGTTTTTGTTGTAGTTTTGCAGAACTGACAACCTTTTTTAGGAATATAATGTTTAACCTGTCAACTTGTCAGGAATTAATCTTCAAACTGACAACTATTTTCAGTACACTTCAACGCAAGTACATTTCAAACGAAACGTAAGTACATTTTACCTGAAACGCAAGTAGTTTAGATACAAACAGTAAAAGGCGTTTTACCCTCCAAACGTACTTGCGTTTTTCCGATTACATCCAATCGGATTATTATAAACTTAATAGTCAGGATATTACAGACCAGTTTACATTTTTCTTACGGAGTTCCTTCAACTGTTGCCAGATAATTTGATTTTCCGGTTTCATGCTTTCAGGGTCGTCATCCAGCAGGCGTTCAGCTATTTCACGGACATACTGCAACAACTGACCGTCTTTGGCGATGTCGGCAATTTCAAATCGAAGGCGACCCCGCTCTGCTGGGTACCTTCCAAATCGCCAGGACCACGTAGTTTCAGATCGGCTTCGGCAATCTCAAAACCGTCATTGGTCTGCACCATGATTTCAATGCGCTTGCGGGTTTCTTCCGTCAACTTGTATCCGGTCACTAAAATGCAATAGGACTGGTCGGCACCACGACCTACTCGTCCACGCAACTGGTGGAGCTGGGAAAGTCCGAAGCGTTCGGCATTCTCAATAGCCATCACCGAGGCATTGGGCACATTCACACCGACTTCTATCACGGTAGTAGCCACCATAATCTGGGTTTCGTTAGCCAAGAAACGCTGCATTTCTTCTTCTTTCTCGGCCGGTTTCATCTTGCCATGCACCTTGCTGACCTTGTACTCTGGAAACTCTTCGCAGACGTGCATGTAACCCTCTTCCAGATTTTTGATGTCCATCTTTTCGCTCTCCTGTATCAACGGATACACGATGTATACCTGACGTCCTTCCTGAATCTGTTTCCGCATGAACTCGTACATGCTTTTCCGGCGGTTATCAAACTGATGAATGGTCTGGATAGCTTTCGGCCGGGAGGCAACTCATCAATGACCGACACATCCAAATCGCCATACAAGGTCATGGCCAGCGTACGGGGAATCGGGGTAGCTGTCATAACCAGTACATGAGGAGGACGGGTATTCTTAGCCCACAACTTGGCTCGCTGGGCTACTCCAAAACGGTGTTGTTCGTCAATCACCACCAGTCCCAAAGAAGAGAAGTTGACGGTATCTTCAATCACAGCATGCGTACCAATCAAGATATGCACATCCCCTGTTAATAAGTCGCGAAGAATCGTTTCACGGCGTTTGCCTTTCACGTTGCCGGTCAACAGTTCCACCCGCACGGGCATCCCATTCAGAAAGCGACGGATGGTTTCATAATGCTGTGTGGCAAGAATTTCCGTCGGAGCCATCATGCAGGCCTGAAATCCGTTATCCAAGGCTATCAGCATAGTCATCAGGCTACTAATGTTTTCCACTACCTACATCGCCTTGCAACAGACGGTTCATCTGTCGTCCGCTGCCCATGTCGCGACGCATTTCCTTGATTACGCGTTTCTGTGCCCCCGTCAACTGGAAAGGCAGGTGATGCGCATAGAAGGTATTGAAAATTTCACCCACCGTTCGAATACCAGTCCACGAAATTTATTGCGACGTTCTTTAGTATAACGGAGAATATTGAGCTGTACGTAAAACAGTTCCTCAAATTTCAAGCGATACTGTGCCTTACGAAGAAGTTCCGGATTCTGCGGGAAATGAATATTATACAACGCATCGGTCAGGGGCATCAGCTGATGTGCCGCAATTAAAGAGGGACTTAGCGTTTCCTCAAAACTCTCCTTCTGCAAAGCCTGAAAAAGATTTTTCATCAGCTTTTCCAGCGCATGAGAATTCAGACTGGTACGCTTCATCTTTTCCGTAGTATTGTAATAAGGCTGAAGCCCCATGGTAGAAAGGGTCAGTTCTTGTGCCGGGTCAATATCGGGATGCGCCACGTTGATACGTCCGTTGAAAACCGTGGGCTTGCCGAACACAATGTATTCTTCGTTGGCTTTGTACTTTCCAGTGATATATTTCAATCCTTGAAACCACACTAAGTCCACCACTCCCGTACCGTCGGAAAAATGTCCCACCAGCCGGCGCTGACGACCTTCTCCGAACATTTCAAAACTCAGAATCCGTCCGCGCAACTGTATGTAAGGCATGTTGCCGTCTATCTCATGGATGTAATACAGACGACTGCGGTCCACATACTTGTATGGGAAATAATACAACAGGTCGCGTAAGGAATAGATATTTAATTCCTTATTCAGTATGGCCGCCCGCTGCGGCCCTACTCCTGGCAAATATTTCACATCGCGTGTGGATAGGTCAAACATTAGTCATCGATAAGAGATTCTGCTACTTTCAAGTCAAAAGGCGTGGTGAGTTTGATGTTCTCCCGGTTGCCGGATACCGGATGTACAGGCTGTCCCAATGCTTCCACCACCGAAGCATCGTCGGTAAAGAAGGGCTTGTAGTCCTGGGCATAGGCCCGTTTCAACAACTCCACAGTGAAGACTTGAGGAGTCTGCACCAGCTTGTAGTCATTGCGTGATACAGTCTCACTTCCTCCTTCGGGCAACAAATGACGGACTGTTTCCACTACATCTGTTACCGGAACCACAGCCTGCAAAGTGGCTGCCTGCGCATAACAATTCGCAATGACTTCGGCAGAGACGAAAGGACGTACCCCGTCGTGCACACCGACCACACCGTCTTCTTCCACCAGTGCCAATCCGTTCTTTACGGAATGGAAACGCGTTTCTCCACCTGCCGCAATACGGTGAGGCAACGTAAAGCCGTATTCAGCACAAAGGTGCTCCCAGTAGGAACGCTGTTCCACCGGAAGCACCACAATCAATTCAATGTTCGGGTCACAGGCATGAAAAGTTTCCAGCGTACGCATCAATACCGGCTTTCCTTTTACCGGAATGAATTGTTTGGGAATCTCTCCCCCCATACGCAGGCCTTTTCCTCCCGCTACCACTATCACATATTTCTTCATTAAGCCAGCAACATTCCTTTTTCACTTCGAGTGCTTTTTCTGCTCCTGCAAATTTCTCCAGGATAGTAAAGCCAAAGGCAGGTGCGGCACCCGGACCTTTACCCAAAATGAAGTTGTCGACTACTTCCACCATATTTCCTGTATATTCAGCTCCTTCCAGGAACTTGTCGAAGCCCGGATAGCAGGTAGCTTTCTTGCCTTTCAGCAAACCGCGCTTGCCATATACCATCGGAGCGGCACAAATGGCAGCCAACGGTTTTCCGGCAGTCGCAAAGCTCATAATCAGTTTGTCCAGTCCGGCATGTGCATCCAAGTTAGTAGCACCCGGCAGTCCACCAGGAAGAACAATCATTTCTACATCTTCCTCCTTCAGTTCTTCGAACAACAAATCAGCCACAATGGTACCTGATGAGAACTGATGACCGTCTTGTTTCCAGTGACAGACACCGTTTTTACGTTCAATCCGCCTCTGCGCATAATATCCAACGGAAACATGGCTTCCATTTCCTCGAAACCTTCAGCCAAAAGATACAAACTGCTTTCATAAATCTATTATTTAGAATTAAAAGTTTTATTTCAACTTAAGTAGTACGTAATGGTACCGCTCTGATTATTCACTCCATCCACCGCATTAAAGCGTGCTTTTCGAGCTGCCTCTTCCGCCGCTCTTCGCAATGCCGGATTCACTGTGTTCGTCCGTTTGTTAATGCTGGTACTGATGACCTGTCCGGCTGGATTCACCACAATGGTTACAACCACACGTCCTTCATCCTGCACATTGTAGACGGGTACAGGAAGCTTTCCACCTCCCAAGTTCGCCCGTTCAGGTCGAATGTGCCATAACCACCTACACCACTCGTTTTTCCAGTAGAAGAATTTCCTGTAGGACTACCCTGCAGTCCGGCTCCGGCAGCATTTCCTTTGCTTCCCATCTGAGAACCTTTTCCAAACGCCCCGGCAATGGCATTGGCCGCAGCCTGAGCTGCCGCTTTTTCTGCTTCCGCCCGTTTTTCCGCCTCTGTTTTCTCCTTCGGCTTATTCACCTTCTGCGTTTCAGTCTTTACCGGTGTCTTTTTAGGTTGTTCCTTCTTCGTCTCTGTTTTAGGCTTTTCTTTCTTCACCTGCAAAGAAGGCTCATCCTGCTGCGTAATCATGGGCTGTTCTACCTCTGGCTCCGCTACAGCTTCCGGTGCAGAAGAAGGAGCTTCCGACGGCATGACATCCACCTCGGTCATCGTATAAGGGTCGGCATCACCTGCAGCCAGTTCCGTATTGCCTAACATGACGGGCACACCGCCTTCCTCCTGCTCTGCCGGAACGGTCAGCTTCAGAAGAAACAGCAACAGCAGCACCAGCACGTGCAAAGCCACCGTACATACAATTCCGATTACCTTATTTTTTTTCAACGTTACTCTGTTTAGTTTTTATCCGGTACGGCGAGTCGCCAGGACCATCTTAAAATGATTCTCGTTCGCAATATTCAGCACCCGCACGATTTCCCGATAAGGAATCGATTCATCGGCATACAATGCCACATACATTTCCGGTTCTTTCCGAGCACATTCCTGAAGAAAAGCCGTCACTTCATCAATGGCCAGCGGCATTTCATCTTCGTTGCCGAAAGCCCCGTAATAATTCAGGTCTTTATCTATAATCACCCGTGCCATGGGTTTGGCCGAAGTCTGCTCCGAACCTTGCGGCAGAAGCACCTTGATGGCATTCGGCGATACCATGGTAGAAGTAATCATAAAATATCAGCAGCAGGAAATCAAGTCGGTCATAGACGACATGCTGAAGCTGGGTGATATTTTCTGTCTTCTCTTTAAAGCCATACGCGATTATTTTTCAGTCGGTTCATTCAGCAAGTCCATGAAAGCCAGCGTACGTGCTTCCATCTGACTTACTACCTTATCTACACGATACACCAGATGATTATAGGCAAACATCGTAGCAATACCTACTACCAGTCCACCCACCGTAGTAATCATGGCCTCATAAATACCACTTGACAAAAGGGTAATATCAATGTTGTTTCCAGCGTTAGCCATATTCCAAAAGGCACGTACCATACCGGTTACCGTACCCAAGAATCCCAACATCGGTGCCCCACTTGAAATGGTAGCCATAATGGACAAACCATTTTCCAGCTTGGCCACTTCGATGTTTCCGGTATTTTCAATGGCAGCCTGCACATCGGCAACCGGACGTCCCATACGTGTGATTCCTTTTTCAATCATACGTGCAGAAGGAGTGTTCGTAATGCGGCAATAATTGATAGCCGATTTGATTTCTCCCGATTTGATATAATCACGGATACGGTCCATAAACAAAGGATCATCCTTCCAGCCTTGCGGATAGCCACCGCGCGTTCAAAGAAAATATAAAAAGCAATTACCGACATCAAAGCCAGTACGATCATAATCCAGCCTCCTTTGCAGGCCATATCCCAAAGATTCATCTGCGGTTCCCCCGAAGCAACCGGAGTCAACACCGGATTTGCTCCGGCCATTGTATCGGCTACAGCTTGTGCGGCAGCCAGTAAGTTAATGTCATCATAATTTAACGAAGGCAATTTTTATATTCTTCAATGGTTTTCTTTAATCCTAAATAAAGTGCATCACAAATCAGTGCGTGACCAATAGAAACTTCATCCAGCCAAGGGATATTATCATGGAAATACTTCAAGTTCACCAGACTCAAATCGTGTCCGGCATTCAATCCCATTCCCAGTTTATGTACTCTCTCAGCCGCTTCTATAAAAGGAGCCACGGCTGCTTCCGGATTCTTGGGATAGAGTGAGGCATAAGGTTCCGTGTACAATTCCACACGGTCGGCTCCTGTCTTGGCCGCATACTCAATCAGTTCCAGGTCTGTACCTACAAAAATAGAGGTACGTATGCCTGCTTCACCGAACGTATCCATCAATCTGTCAGGAAAGCCTGATGCGTTTTGGTGTCCCATCCACAATTCGAAGTAATCTGGTCAGGAGCATCCGGCACCAAAGTCACCTGTGTAGGTTTTACTCTCAGTACCAGGTCGATAAACTCTTTCGAAGGATATCCTCGATATTGAATTCAGTTTCAACACCGGGCGCAAGGCATATACATCCGCATACCGGATATGACGTTCATCCGGACGCGGGTGAACCGTGATACCTTCCGCCCCGAACAGCTCGCAGTCCAGGGCTACTTTCTCTACATCAGGGTTGTTTCCACCTCGTGCATTACGAAGCGTAGCCACCTTATTTATATTCACACTTAATTTAGTCATATTTCATGAATTTCGTTATCTTTTAAGAAGACAGGAGACGGCTCGGCATAGTCCTATCGAAAAACTTTGTTTTTCGTTTGTCTCTGCTCTCGCCTTTCACTATCTTGCTCACGCGAAGACAGGATGCAGCTCGGCATAGCCAAATCTGAAAACTTTGTTTTCCGTTTGTCTCTGCTCTCGCCTTTCACTATCTTTGCATCAACAACGTGCAAAGTTAGCAGGTTTTACGAGAAACTTGACATGTTTATTCTTAAAAAGATTGATAAAAAAGACACATTCTATGCAGCGGAAGATGAAATTCGCCCTCTTTGGAAATACGTATCAGGAGCATAAATCGGCTCATGTAACCCATCTGCTGGAAATCCTCCGGCGCAAGGAGGCGCACATCTGTATCCATCGTGAGTTTTATGAGTTCCTTCGCCTGCACACAAACGCAGATTTAACCAATTTAGAGATTTTCAACGGTCATGACTTTACCGCCGACATGGCACTCAGTGTAGGAGGAGACGGTACGTTTCTAAAAACAGCCAGCCTGGTTGGCAACAAGGAAATCCCCATATTAGGCATCAATACCGGGCGATTGGGCTTCTTGGCCGATATTTCACCCGACCAGATGGAAGAAACCTTCGATGAGATTTATCAGGGAATGTATCTGGCAGAACCACGAAGGGTGCTGAAACTCACCTGCAACGGTCAGGTGCTGAAAGGCTATCCTTACGCTGAATGAAATCGCCATTCTGAAGCGAGACAGTTCTTCCATGATTACCATCCGTGCCTATATCAACGGGGAACTGTTGAATGTGTATCAGGCAGACGGCCTGATTGTGGCTACCCCTACCGGTTCTACAGGCTACTCCCTCAGTGTAGGCGGTCCGATTTTAGTACCTCAGAGCGGTACCATCAGCCTGACTCCCGTAGCTCCACACAGTTTAAACGTACGCCCCATTGTCATTCGCGATGAATGGGAAGTCACACTGGAAGTAGAAAGTCGCAGCCATAATTTCCTGATTGCCATCGATGGCCGGAGTGAAACTTCCGTGAAGGTACCCGACTCACTATCCGGAGGGGAGAATACTTCATCCGTATCGTCAAGCGCTGCCACCACTCTTTCTTCAATACCTTACGCGAGAAAATGATGTGGGGAGCCGATTCGCGCAACTAACTATCCATCATACAAATACACAAAAGCGGAGCGTTCAAACTTGTCACTCCGGCTTTTTGTGTATGTATACCTTACAGTATCCTATTTGGAAAGCTGCACATCATAACTCTTTCCTTCACGGCAAGTAAACTGCAATACGGTATGTTTCTTGTCCGATTCCAGCACTTTCACAGCAGGATGAGATGCCACATTCCATTTCCCTTTCAAGGTGATGGTTACCGGAATCTCCTTACTTTCGTCATCAATCCACGGGCGAGAATAAATACTGCGTTCAATGCGTTTGCCATTTTCATCAAAGGCTCATCACTCGGACCACGATAGAAAGCCATATCCGGCTGTGCTACGGTCAGCACCAGTTTTTTCTTGTCCACCTGCTTTACCATAGCCAGACAAGAAGTATCCGCCTTCTCAATGAAATCACCTGGCAAAGCCTTCTGTGGAGTTTCAAAAAGCACGTATGAAGTCAAGTGTTCTGCACCGGAAGTCACGATATGCGCATTCCGGTCTTTCTGCAACACCTGATAAGTCGGCTGTTTGGCAAACTGTGTCAAACCCTGCTCATCAGTCTGCGGCAACACCGCATATTCATACGAAGCCCCCTGAGGTGCTTTTCCGTGATTGAACACCAAAGATACCCAATCGCCGGAAGTCGGTTTTACACTACGTTCACCAACTGTTACCTGAGGGAAGTTCTTTTCAAACTGTACATTTCCCGGTACATAATACCCCACTCCATTAGGAGCTAGATACGTATGTCCGTTATCCTTCCAGTTGTCCCAATATGCTTTTTCTTCCGGCGTAATGGCAGCCAGCTGGAATACAGTGGTTTCTGTAGGATAGTCCTGATTGACATTCTCAATATCAGAGCCAAGGGCTACGATGGTATTTCCAAAGAAATGATACGAAATCCGCGCACGGTGCGAACCGTTGTACTTATCATGTTCGTGCAACTTCATACCAAGTTCCATTCTCACGTTCTTGGGAAAGTCCTCCGGCAAATGCCTCATCAGAATACAGCATTTCTTCCATTCCGGAAAAAGCATCTACATTCAGCACTTTTGCACGCAACTGGTCAAAAGGCAGATGAATGGAAGTAGCACCCGGAATCCGGTTCCAGTCGAATCCGTTTTCCTGCCAGCCACTCGTTGTAAAGGTTACTCTTCTCCCGGGCTGAGCAGTCAGCACCTGCATGCTGCCATAACCCAAGTATCGTCCGTAGAAATTGGCATCCAGGTAATGCTCGGCATCCCATAAGTAACGTGAATGACCACGTACCACTGCCGCCCAATGTTCCGTCGCTGTACAGACACACAACCATATCCCAATGCTAAATTTCCCTGCGGGTCTTTTTCAGGAGTAAATCCTGCTTTCAGCAGTTTCTTCTCCAGTTTGCGTTCCAGTCCGGCCGTGCCTGCGGCAAATAATCCGGTTCATTGACACCCGGTTTTGCCGGTTCTCTTACCAGACGCAGGTAAGCAGCAGCCATATCGGCATCATACTTTTCTTTTCCGTCAGGAGTTCCAGAGATAGCCATCATGGCATACTGTACCGGAATCAGTTTTCCTTTTCCATTGGGATGACGTCCCGACATCGACAGCGGAAACTGTTGCTGGTTACAATAGAAACGCATGGTCAGCAACACATCCTTTACAGTCTGATGAGCCAGTTCAGATACCGCAAAAGTTGTTCCGCTCATCAGGTAAATCATGTTAGTTGCCCCATCCAGACCTCCAACCGCATACGCAGGATAGTTGTTACGGTGATGGAAAGCAGCCCCGTCACTCTTGAAGGCACCTGCCAATCCCGGAGCCGGACGGCATCCGTAGTCAATCCAGCGTGAGAAGGCACGCAAGTAACGAAGTTTTCCGGCGTATCCTCCATCATCAGAATGCTGGCAATGCGTCCGGAAGTCTGCGTGTTAAAGGAATCCATGTCAATACCGTTTCCGGTCGGCTTTGGATATACTTCATTCGTAATGGCATACCAGCGCATAGTAGCTTCCGCTTCCGCCAGACGATTTTCTTCACGCAGCACATCCTTCATCAGGAAATAAGAAAGATACAAACTGCGTACACTGTATCCATAATGATGTATGTTTCCCCAGCAGCTGCCATACGCTACTCCCTGGTCGGTGATATGGTCATACATAGCCATGAATTTCTGGCGCATTTCCTGTTTCACCTGTGCGTCCTGCGCGTTGTGATATGCCACGGCAATGGCTTTCATCAGGTCGAAATAAGCCTTCATTTCCATACCCAGTTTCGTAAACATATCCTTGTTCCAATGGGAATCATACGCTCGTATGCTTCCGACTGACGTACCATAAAAATAGGCAGTCGCTCACCTTACCATTTTTATATACAATCTTATAGGCATCATACTTCCGGCGAATTTTGTCTATCTGTTTTTGAGACAATTTACCCGGTGTATAAATCAAATCCCGGTAGCGCTTTTCCATCAGGTGCATATCCTGAAGCTCTTTTTCTGAAACCGGTTTCAAAGGTAAATCCGATTTCCACAATGAATGCGGATAAATCACCAGCCAGTGATTGGTCGTTCCTTTATGCACAAAAGGCACCTGTACATCGGCAGCCTGCTGACGCGCGTCTACCTTGCTGGCCGGAATCAGATGATCGATAAAAAGTTCCCCTTCTACATCCGGTGCCAGTATCCTCAACTCATTCATACCTTCTTCCGGCGTACCTTCCATATCGCGTTCATAGCAAACCCATGCCGCGCGCCATCCGGTGAAGTTTATGCCGAAGGGAAAAGATGTACATACCTTTCCATCCTTCAAGAATTGAAAGGTTATTTTCTTATCTACTGCCTTCTCGTTATACACCCATACAATAAAAGCCGACAGATACGTATCTTTTCCCGTCGGATCTTTGGCTTCAAACTTCAAATCCTTTTTCAGGGAAAGGACAGCCCCCGGTTTATACGTCCAACGCAGGGAACGGCTTCCATCTTTATAGTGTTCATCACTAAGAGATAAAGTCGACCCTGCGCCGGAGAGTTCCTGCGGTACAGCTTCTTCAAAAGAGAGCAACCGCTCATGCTTTACGACCTGTGCTGTCAACTCACCAGAGATCGCAAAGAAACTTAATACAGATGCTAGATTAATAAAAAATTTTCCTTTCATTTGCACCGTTCTATATAAAATTTAAGTATCGATGCAAAGATAGTATTTTTTATCATTTAATTGTTGTCTTTTTGACGGATTTCCACACGGCGGATTTTTCCACTGATGGTTTTCGGCAGTTCATCCACAAACTCAATGACACGCGGATACTTGTAAGGAGCTGTCACCCGTTTCACATGGTCCTGCAATTCCTTTATCAGTTCCGGTCCGGCCTTCTGCTTGTAGTCCTTTGCCAATACGATAGTGGCCTTTACCACCTGACCGCGGATTTCATCGGGCACACCGGTAATGGCACATTCCACTACTGCCGGATGCGTCATCAAGGCACTTTCTACTTCAAACGGGCCGATACGGTAACCGGAGCTCTTGATGACATCGTCGGCACGTCCTACGAACCAGTAATAACCGTCTTCATCACGCCATGCCACATCGCCCGTGTAATAGATACCATCGTGCCAAGCCTCACGGGTAAGTTCAGCATCACGATAATATTCCTTGAACAAGCCTAATGGTTTACCTCTATCCGTACGTACCACAATCTGTCCCTGTTCTCCATCTTCCGCTGAACGGCCGTCTGGTTTCAACAAGTCAATGTCATACTGCGGATTAGGCACACCCATACTTCCCGGTTTCGGTTCCATCCACGGGAAAGTAGCCAGCGTCAATGCCGTTTCCGTCTGTCCGAATCCTTCCATCAGACGGATGCCCGTAATGCGTTTGAAAGTCTCATATACAGAATAGTTCAACGCCTCGCCCGCCGTCGTGCAATATTCCAGTGAAGACAAATCATATTTCGACAAGTCTTCCCGAATCAGGAAACGATAAATCGTAGGAGGTGCACACAGTGAAGTAATATGATAATCATGAATCTTTTGCAGAATATCTGCCGGAGTAAACTTCTCATGGTCGTATACAAAGATATTGGCACCGGCAATCATCTGTCCGTACAGCTTTCCCCACACTGCCTTTCCCCATCCGGTATCTGCAATGGTCAGGTGCAGACTGTTTTCATGCAGATTATGCCAGAAGCATCCGGTAGCAATATGTCCGAGCGGATAAGTAAAGTCGTGTGCCACCATCTTCGGCTCCCCGGTAGTTCCCGAAGTAAAGTACATCAGTGAAATATCCTCGTTGGTATTCACATGTTCCGGACGTACAAAAGGAGCGGCAGCTTCCATACCCTTATGGAAATCTTCAAAGCCCTCCGGATATTCCGGACCGACACTCACCAGGCGTTCTACCGTAGGAGAATCAGGCATGGCTGCCAGAAGATGTTCTGTGATGACCGGTTCACCGGCAGCCACAATCATCTTGATACCGGCAGCCTGACAACGATATACAATATCTTTCTTTGTCAGCAAGTGTGTAGCCGGAATGACCACTGCTCCCAACTTGTGCAGAGCAATGATAGAGAACCAAAATTCATACCGGCGTTTCAAAATCAGCATGACCTTATCTCCATGACCTATTCCCAAGCTCTGGAAATAGGAGGCGGTCATATCGGTATATTTCTTCAAGTCCGCATACGTAAACTGTATATGTTCTCCTTTGTCGTTTGTCCACAGCAACGCATTTTTATCGGGCTGTTCAGCCGCCCAGGCATCTACCACATCATAACCGAAATTAAAATTTCCGGCACCTTCACTTAAAATTCGCAATGAAATCCTCTTGTGAGGTAAAGTGAGTTTGTTCAACAAATCTTTCTAACATATTTCTTTTCAAAATTAATTACTACATAACGATGGCGAGGAACTTCACCGCTTTCCCGTCGAGCGCCTTCATTCCGTGAGGCAGTGAAGAATCGAAATACAAACTGTCTCCCTGCTCCAGAATCAGATCTTTTCCGTTTATGCTCAACAGCATCCGGCCCTCAATCACCAGATTGAATTCCTGTCCGTAGTGCGTATTGTAATAAATAGGTGTATCCTCCGGCTTGGGCTCTACCGTTACCAGGAAAGGATCGGCCTTGCGGTTGCGGAACCCTGAAGCCAGCGACTGGTATTTATATGCCTTCGTACGCTCCACCGAAATACCGGTTCCCCAGCGCGTCAGGAAATAAGCATTCATTTTAGGCTCTTCACCAAACATCAATACATCAAGTGGCACATTGCACTTCCGTCCTATCTGCTGTAGCGTACTGACCGCAATGTCACACTCGCCCGACTCAATCTGCTGGTACCTATCCACCGGTAAACCACATTGTCCGGCCATGTCCTCCACACTTAAATCCAGCGCATCGCGCAATCCGCGGATACGTTCTCCTATTTGTCTTATTTGTTCGTCCATAGTGCAATTTTTTAGTTATTCGCTCAAAATTACGAAAGATTATGAAAAACCAAGAAAAATATTTCGAACTTTGTAACCGAAAAATTAAAAACCATGATCAGACAGGATTACATCATACGCATGATTCAGGAAATATTTGCCGCAATAGCTAACCTGATTCTCCGCCGGAAGCATATCAGCAAGTCGGACTGGGAGGAATATGAAAGTACGGCACGGCAAGTGCTGGAGGTCACTCCCCAACAGCTGGAAGAAATGGACGGCCAAACCATACTGGAAAAATACAGTCAGGAAAAAGATGGGATGGAGAAGACCGAATTAGCCGCCATGATGCTGCTAAAAATGGCGGAAGACACCGAAAACCTCGTGCCTAAAGCCCGACTTCGCCAGGAAGGGCTCTACCTGCTGAAATACGTGCAGGAACATGGAAATACCTATTCCCTACCCCGCAACCTGCTGATTCAGTTTTTGGAATCAAGGAACTGATGTTCATCGACGGAATAAAACGAACCTGCTAACCATGAATACACTGAAAATAGCCTATATCGGTATGGGATACCGGGGAAAGCAACTGCTTGCCCTGACCCGACACATTCCTTACTTCCAGGTGACTGCCATTGCCGACCCGGAAGCCCGGGAAGCCGACTACGACGTGCCTTGCTACAACCAGGGAGGAGATGATTATCAAAGAATGATTACCCTTCATGCCCCGCAACTGGTTTTCATTGCTTCTCCATGGCAGTTGCACGTAACCCACGCCTTGTACTGCATACAACACGGTTGCCATGTGGCACTGGAAATCAAAGGAGGGCTTTACCTGCATGAATACCAGCCGCTGATTGAAGCGGCAGAAGCCGGAAAGAAAAAAATCTTTCCGCTGGAGAACACACTTTTTCGGCAGGAAATTCTGGCCATGCACAACCTGGTCAGTGCCGGTGAATTAGGTGAAGTGGTATACATGCGAGGAGGTTACCGTCACGACTTGCGCAATCTTCTATTGGACGACCAGGGTAATCTGGGCAACCGGAAAAAGACGGAAAGCATCTGGCGAAGCAAATTCTACCAGCAGGAAAATGGCGATCTTTATCCTACTCACGGACTGGCTCCTCTCTGCCTCATCGCCGGCATTCCCCGCAAAGACCGTTTTGTACGCCTGACCACCTTTTCTTCCAAACCTGCAGGCCTATACCAGCGTATCCGTGAATTAGGAGGAAATCCTCACGTGCCTGTCACGCAGGGAGACGTAACCGTCACCCAACTGGAGACAGCTTCCGGAACTTGGTTTCTTTGACTCACGACACCACTCTTCCCCGCCCCAGAAGCCTGGACTTCGAAATACAAGGCACCAAAGGAATCTGGCAGGGAGAACAGCGACGCATTTACCTGGAAGGAAAAAGTCCGCACGAAACATGGGAGACAGATACCGCTTACCTGCAAAAATACGAACACCTCTATTGGCAACAATGGGGAGAAGAAGCACTGCGCATCGACACGCACCATGAGGGAATGGACTACATCATGCTCAAAGCATTAGAAGCCGAAATGAAACAGGAGATACCTTACCCGGCCGATATACACGACCTGGCTCTTTGGACTTCGGTTACCCCTCTGTCCATACAATCCGTGGCAGAACAACGCACCGTACCGATGGAGTAAACCATTCCGGTTTATTCCAAATACAGATAATCGTAATGTACCAGCGGTTTCTGCCCGTGCTGTCCCACCATGGAAAGTGCTTCTGCCGAGTCGGCTGATACACGGCCCACTCCAATCTGCCGTCCCTGCTCGTCCATCACGCGCACGAGGTCATCTTTCTCAAAATCCCCTACAACTCGCGTCACTCCCACCGGAAGAATGCTGGTAGCCTTCACTCCTCTGACGGCCTCTACTGCCTGACGGTTCAGATGAAGTTCCCCTTTGGCAAAGCTTCACTGTGCGCAATCCACTTCTTCATACTCGACACTCCCTCCATAGCTGGAAGGAAACGGGTACAGACTGTCGTATCCGGATGACACAACAAATCCGACAGGATGTTCTCTTTCTTGCCATTGGCGATAATCACGGCAATACCTTCATCGGCCACCTTACGGGCAATGGTGCTTTTGGTAAGCATCCCTCCCCGTCCGAATCCGGACTTTTCCGTCTGAATGTAATCCGACAAATCCTTTCCACGCTCCACCGTACGTATCACAGAAGTACCCGGCTGCGAAGGTGAACCGTTGTAAATGCCGTCAATGTTACTAAGGATAATCAATGCCTGCATGTCCATCATCGAAGCAATCATACCCGATAGTTCATCGTTGTCGGTAAACATCAGCTCGGTCACCGAAATCGTATCATTTTCATTCACGATAGGAATCACCCGTTCTCCAACATCACCTTCATGCAATTACGCTGGTTCAGGTAATGCCGGCGGTAGAAAAGCTTTCCTTAGTCGTCAACACCTGACCTACGGTAATACCGTGCTCCCGAAACAGTTCATAATAACGGTTTATCAACTTAGCCTGTCCCACTGCCGAAAAAGCTGCCGCTGGTCCACACTGTCCAGTTTCCGCAAGGGTCTCAACTCGCTTCTTCCTGAAGCCACCGCTCCGGAAGATACCAGCACGATTTCCACTCCTGCTTTATGCAACTCGGCCACCTGGTCCACCAATGCCGACATGCGGGTTATATCCAGTGTGCCGTCACGGCGGGTCAGCACATTACTACCTATCTTTACCGTGATTTTTTTATACTGATACGTTTTGTTTTCCATAATTCACTCTCACTTTGCACAGGGAACACCTGAAAAATCTTTCAAATACACATTATTTAATCACATTCAGTGGCAAATGTAATAAATACCACACAGAAACAAAACAATTTATCACAATTATATAAATACTCTCCTTCAGAACAAACCTTTCCTCTTCCCTGCAGATAAAAAAAACACAGTACCCCAATCAAGAATTCCAAATTACATTTTCTATGTTTCCCTTGCCCAAAACCTATGTTTCCGCATCGGGAACCGTAAGTTTCCGCGTCGGAAAACCTAGGGTTCCGCCATGCGAAACGTAAAAGAGTCCGGAAAGTTTTATACAGATTTTACTAGAGTTTCCGCCTCATCATCATATTCATTAGTCCACTTATCATCTGGCAGATTCCACATAGGTCCAAAAAATTCTCCTAAAAATTCGCTATCTTTGCACGGACTTTTAATACACGAAAAATGGTAAAAGCGATATTCTTTGATATTGATGGAACATTAGTTTCTTTCCAGACTCACACCGTGCCGGAGTCTACCCGCGAAGCCCTGCGACTTTTGAGAGAAAAAGGTATTAAGGTATTCATTGCTACCGGCCGTCCAAAGACATTGATGATGGATGCCGTGGGTGACCTGGATTTCGACGGTTATGTCACACTGAACGGAGCACATTGCTTCACGGCAAATCATGAGGACATCTACAAGGGCTGCGTACCGCAGGAAGACATTGAACGACTCATTCAGTACCAGCATGACCATCCGGAAATGCCGTTTGTTTTTGTACACGACAATACCTGGTTCCTGACACATGAGGATGAGGCTGTCAGAGAGATTGCCCGTCTGATTCAAATTGACATTCCGGAAATCCGTCCCATAGAAACCGCAAGAGAGAAAGAAATTCTGCAAATTATGGGATATTTCCCCGAAGAAAAAGACGAAGAGATATTCGGAAAGGTACTGACTCATTGTGAACCCATGCGCTGGCATCCGCTCTTTGCCGACATCATTGCACGGGGAAACAGTAAAAGTCACGGTATCGATCAGATGTTGGCTTACTACGGAATTGACCTGAAAGATACCATGGCTTTCGGCGATGGCGGCAACGACATTCCGATGTTGAAACATGTAGGTATGGGAATTGCCATGGGAAACGCGGCTCCTCACATACAAGCTGCGGCCGATTATATCACCACCTCAGTGGATGAAGAAGGTATCATGCAGGCATTAAAGCACTTCCATATCCTGTAACAGTCCAAATTCTCTAACCGTAACTCGTCACATTTCATAGGACAAACTACACAATACCTACAAATAGGTATTTATACATAGTCTAAATTACCCATATTTGGCGATTGCCCCACCCGGACAATCGCCTTAATTTTGCACACAGAAAATTAGTCCTGAACAAAAAATACGAGTTACAGTAAATGAGAAATTTATCTTTTTCGCGGGGAAGCGAATTTGAAATGGGGTGTACTTTTGATGTTATTGGGTGCTTGTGTCTTATCTCTTTCTGCACAAGGCCGTTCGTTACTATCTGGGAAAGTTCTTTCTTCGGACAAGAGTGTCATTGACTTCGCCACGGTGTACCTCAAAGGTACGCAATATGGCTGTACAACCAACGAAAAAGGCTTGTATCATCTGAAAGCACCTGCCGGGAAATATATACTGACCGTTTCTGCCATCGGATTTGAGACGGTAGAAAAAGAAGTGGAAATTCTGGCAGACGGACGTAGCAAGCAAAATGTAATCTTGAAGCCTTCAGTCACCGAGCTGGATGAAGTCGTAGTCGTTTCCAACGGAGTCGGACGTATCAAGCGCTCGGCCTTTAATGCCGTAGCTGTAGATACACGTGAACTGCAGAATTCTACCAAAAACTTAAGTGAAGCGTTACAGAAACTTCCGGGAATGAAACTGCGCGAATCTGGAGGTGTGGGCTCGGACATGCAGCTGATGCTCGACGGCTTCAGCGGCAAGCATGTAAAAGTATTTATCGACGGGGTGCCACAGGAAGGGGCAGGAACGGCTTTCGACCTGAATAACATTCCGGTCAACTTTGCCGAGCGCATTGAGGTATATAAAGGTGTGGTACCGTAGCTTCGGTACCGATGCCTTGGGTGGAGTTATCAACATTGTAACCAACAAACAGAAGCGCAACTGGTTTCTGGATGCGTCATACTCATACGGCTCGTTCAACACGCATAAATCGTATGTAAACTTCGGGCAGAGTTTCAGAAACGGACTGACATACGAAATCAATGCGTATCAGAATTACTCTGACAATAATTACTATATCAACAACTGGGTGGAAGAGTTCAACCACGAAAACAATACGTCTGTCAGCGATGAAAGTAACATACAGCGCGTAAAACGATTCAATGATACATTCCACAACGAAGCGGTCATCGGAAAAATCGGAGTTACCGGGAAAAGCTGGGCCGACCGGCTGATGTTTAATGTGGCCTACTCGCATTTCTACAAAGAAATACAGAACGGAGTGTACCAGGAAATCGTATTCGGCGAGAAACATCGTCATGGCTATTCCATCGTTCCTTCGGTAGAATATCGCAAGCAGAATCTTTTCACCAAAGGACTGGATGTGACGGTTACGGCCAATTACAACCACAACCTGACGACAAACGTAGATACAGCAATGTACAAATACAACTGGCTGGGTGACCGTATCCCCAGATCGACTGCCGGCGAACAGAATCACCAGTTCAGTGAACAAATCAATACAAACTGGAATACCACACTTACTGCGGTATACCGACTGGGCAAAATGCACTCGTTTACATTTAATAATGTATTCAGTACTTTTCGTCGTACAGGACGGAGTCTGATTGAGAAATTCCGTACTGGAAGATTATGATGAACCTACCAAAAGCCGAAAAAACATTGCAGGGTTATCTTATCGCCTGATGCCTTCTGAAAAATGGAATCTGTCGGTCTTCGGCAAGCACTACAACTCTTACAGTGAAGGAACGGTGCAGTTGAGCGACAACAATGTAGGAAGTGATACGAGGGTGTCACAAAGTGTCAGCTCTTTCGGATATGGAGCCGCCGGAACCTATTTCTTAGGAAAAGCCATTCAGTTGAAGCTCTCTTACGAAAAGGCGCTGCGCATGCCCAGCACACAGGAATTGTTTGGTGACGGTGACCTTGAAGCGGGAAAAGCTGACTTGAAACCGGAGCGTAGTGACAACGTGAACCTGAGTGCCAGCTACAACAAGCAGTTAGGCAAACACGGATTGTATGTGGAAGGAGGAGTCATTTACCGTAACACCCAAGACTACATCAAACGTGACCTGTCGACCGTAGGAGGTACCAGCTATGGAAGCTACACCAATCATGGCCGGGTAGAGACAAAAGGATTCAATGTGTCTTTGCGATACAGTTACAGCAACTGGTTCAATATGGGAGGTACGTTCAACAACCTTGACACCCGCGACAAGGAAAAGAAACGGGCAGCAAGCAGCGGACAGAATGCACTGACATACGGACAGCGTATCCCGAACATTCCTTACCAGTATGCAAACGTAGACATGAACTTCTACTGGCATAATCTGTTTGCGAAAGGGAATACCCTCACATTCGGATGGGATTGTTTCTACCAGCATGACTTCCCTTTATATTGGGAAAACTTTGGTGACCCGTCTACTAAGATTCGGGTACCGCAGCAGATTTCGCACAATCTCTCTTTAGGGTACAGTATCCGAAACGGACGTTACAACATTTCATTTGAATGCCGGAATCTCACCGATGAGAAACTGTATGACAACTTTAGTCTGCAAAAAGCCGGACGGGCATTTTATGGAAAATTCCGGGTGTATTTTGGAAAGTAATAAACCAATAAAAATATAAATACAAGTATATGAATAAAAAGAACTTTATGTTAGGACTGGGCGCTTTCTGCATGGGAGGCCTGTTCATGGGATGTCAGAACGAAGAAAATGACCCAACCTTCAGCAATCACAACAACTTCAAGGGGAACTATGTCATTCCAGTTACCGCAGGAGGTACTTCCTATCTGCTTACGGCCGAAAGTCTGGACGAAGGCAAAATCTCAGTCATTGAAAACGGGAAAGAATTTCAGGACCAAATTTCTTACTGGATTTTCTACGACCAGAATTATTTTTTCGGAATCAAATATAACGACGGCTCACAAGGTACCGGAGGCTGTTACTATCTGGATACCCACAATGTGCCGCAGAAAAATACAGTTATACATTCAACCGTTTTACGACCTACGGCACATGGGGTGACAATGTGATTACCGTATCTACCGGAGACACCAAGCAGACTGACAGTAAAGGCAATGCAGCACAAGGCTTTTTATTTAACTACCTGAACGCAAAAAACGGTACCACCAGTACCAACCAGCAGGATATTTTGGCTGAGAACTTCTTAGGGAACGGTGAAAAGGTTACCATGGCCGGATTTGTGGAAGCTAACGGAAAGCTCTACACCTCTATTATTCCCATGGGTATGAGTCACTACGGAGTGAATACCTGGCCCGATAAGGTGTTGAGTCAGGATTATGTGGCAACCGGTACCGGCGGCTCAGGAAGCGGTAAGTATACTGCCGGACAGATTCCTTCTACCCAATATCCGGATAATGCTTATATTGCCATTTACAGCGGCAGCAACTTTGATGAAGAACCGGTTATTGCGACAACAGACAAGATTGGTTTTGCCTGCGGACGCATGCGTTCTCAGTACTATCAGACCATCTGGAGCGACGATGACGGAAACTTGTATGTATTTTCAGGAGGATATGGACGTACGGCTACCCAGCCTGCGGCTGATGCAAACTTAAAGGCAAAGGTACAAGGTACACTTCCTTCTGGTGTCGTGCGCATCCCTGCCGGAAGTACTGCCTTCGATGAGTATTATTGCAACCTGGAAACGATGAGCGGTGCAAGCGGCCATCCGTTGTTCCGCTGCTGGCACGTAGGTGGCGATTATTTCCTGCTCAATAATTACGGATGCAGCATTGAAGAAGTAGCCACACTGGGAACCAATGCACCTAAAAATGAACTGGTGATATTCAAAGCCAGCGAAAAGAAGCTGATTCCTATTACAGGATTGCCTGACATGAACCTAATTTCTTCTTTCGGAAATTCCCCTTATTTGGAAAATCAGTATTTTTATATTCCGGTACTGACTACCGAAGAAGGTGCTACTCCCACATTCTATAAAATCAATCCTCAAACAGGAGAAGCTGTAAAAGGACTGGAAGTGGAAGCCGATGAAATTACAACAGTAGGTAAAATTGCATTAACTCAACAATAACATTTAGAAATGAGAAAATTATTCGGGAAAATACACCTCTGGCTTTCTATTCCAGTGGGAATTATTCTTTCCATTATTTGTTTCTCGGGAGCTGCACTGGTATTCGAAAAGGAAATCACTCAGGCATGTAAGCCCCATTTATATAAGGTAAGCGTTCCGGAAGGGAACGCTGCCGCTCTTCCACCTTCACAACTGATTGCACGCATAAAGGAGCAGACCGCCGATTCACTCAAGCTAACTTCACTGCAATATTCGGGAAAAGCCGATGAGGCAGCTACAGTGACTTCAAAAGCGCAGGCAGAAAAAGTCTGAGTGTGAATCCGTACACGGGAGAAGTGAACGGATGGATAGAAGGAAACACTTTTTTTCAAACCATACGGAAACTGCATCGCTGGCTGCTGAACCCTCCACCGCAGAAAGGAGCTTCCTCTGTAGGGAAAATGATAGTCGGTATCTCCACCCTGCTGATGGTCGTGATTCTTATCAGTGGCCTTGTTATCTGGTGGCCTCGCACCCATAAAGCGTTAAATAACCGACTGAAAGTTTCCTTCCGCAAAGGATGCGCCGTTTCTGGTATGACAGTCATGTGACGTTGGGCTTCTATTCTACCCTCTTCCTGCTGGTCATGGCACTTACCGGGCTCACCTGGTCGTTTGGCTGGTATCGTTCGTTTGCTTACGGACTTTTTGGAGGAAACACTTCGAAGCAGGCCCAAACTCACGGAACTTCCCTCCCAAAAGGGAAAACGATGCACGTACCAAGAAAGGAGGTAAGAAACAAACCAATTATACGACTTGGGACAAAGCAATCCAAGAAGTACAGACAAAATACACCGACTATACTTCGCTCCGTATAGAAGAGAAGAAGATACAAGTTAGCCAGGGACAGCAATTACGCCGTACGGATACCCTGAAATTCAATCCGAAGAACGGAGAGATTACAGAAACCACAACCTATGCAGAAGTGCCTCGCGCACAGAAACTGAAAGGCTGGTTCTATGCCTTCCACACCGGAAGCTGGGGAGGTATCTATACAAAGGTACTCTATTTCCTGGCAGCTTTTATCGGAGGCGTACTTCCACTCAGCGGGTATTATTTATGGTTGAAAAAGAAGCAAAGAGCTACAAGGTAAGTTTGGCCAAATAGTCATAATGACTGCCTTCCTTCACCAGCTCTGCTTTGAAACCATATTGAGAAGCATACAGACTCAGGGTGTTGAAATCCACATACAACCAGTCGAATGCTTCTCCTTTTATTTGTTTATATTGCATCTGGAAATCCAGTTGACCGTAATAATCGCCCGCCAAATCAACGACAAAACTTCCATCTTCCTCCTCAAACAGGTATCTCAAATCACTTGAATCCATTAAGATACAACCACCAGGATTCAACAACAGCTTCATCCGCTGGAAGAAATCACCGAAATTCTCTACCCGTCCGATAATTCCCGAACCGTTCATCAGCATCAGAATGGTATCGAAGCGTTCAGCGAAATGTGTGTCAAACAGATTGACCAAACGGGCATCCAGTCCACGTGCCTGCATGACTTCTACCGACAGAGGAGAAATATCAATAGCCACAGACTCTTTCCCATTTGCTTTAAAGCCAAGGAATGACAGCCACTGCCTGCTCCTACATCTAAAATCTTTCCCTGAGCATATCCAGTGCGGTTTGTTCCAGCAAGGGCATGTGTTCATACGTACGGAATAATTCACTCACTGGAATTTCATCTTCCTCAAACTGTGAAGAGAAAACTCTTAACTTTCCAGCCTTTCCATTCTTGAAGTAATCGTATATGGCAGCTCCCATCGGATCCTTTTCTGCCTGTAGCCATGTGGTCTTCATGATTCTTTGTCTCTGTAATTAACGTGCACAAAAATACAAAATAAAATTCACAATGGTTATTTATTCATTATATTCATGCATTTTTCAGAATAAACACACAAAAAAGTAAGAATTTATGCATGATATTCAAAATATATCCGTATTTTTGCAGCCGTAAAAGAATAATTATACAATGAAGAACAAGAATAGCAGACTTGATTCAATCAAAATGATTATCTCCAGCAAGGAGATTGGAAGTCAGGACGAACTCTTGCAGGAGTTGACAAAAGAAGGATTCCAATTGACACAAGCCACCCTGTCGCGCGACTTGAAGCAACTGAAGGTAGCCAAAGCTGCCAGCATGAACGGGAACTATGTATATGTACTTCCCAACAATACCATGTACAAGCGCATGACAGAGCCGCAGAAAGCCAGCGAAATGCTGCGTCACAACGGATTCATCTCCATTGAATTCTCCCACAACATCGCTGTGATCAAGACTCGCCCGGGATATGCCAGCAGTCTGGCATACGACATTGACATGCACAATTTCCATGAAATCATCGGTACCATTGCCGGCGACGACACCATCATGCTGGTGATTCGCGAAAATTGTACGCGTACAGAAGTCAAGCATGCTCTTGCCAACATTATACCGAATATAAACCAACTCTACTGATAAGAATAAAAAATGGAACCTACTAAACAAATTGATGTAATGGTAGCCGACGCCTCACACGAGGTTTACGTTGACACAATATTGGACACGATTAGAGAAGCAGCCAAGTTCGCGGTACGGGTATTGCCGAACGTACACACGAATACGTAGCTACCAAGATGAAAGAAGGAAAAGCCATCATCGCACTGTGCGAGATGATTTTGCCGGATTTACTTACATCGAATCATGGGGAAACAAGCAGTACGTAGCCACTTCCGGACTGATTGTTCATCCGAAATACAGAGGATGCGGACTGGCTAAGCGTATCAAGCATGCCTCTTTTACTTTGGCTCGTCTGCGATGGCCGAAAGCCAAAATCTTCAGTCTGACTTCAGGAGCTGCGGTCATGAAAATGAATACAGAGCTGGGATACGTACCTGTCACTTTCAACGAGTTGACCGACGATGACTCATTCTGGAAAGGATGTGAAGGATGTATCAACCACGAAATCCTGATGGCGAAAAACCGTAAATTCTGTATCTGCACAGCCATGCTTTATGATCCGGCTTTGCACACAGACGATAAAATAAACAATTTCTAAATACAAAAATAATCTCAAGCGAGAATTTTCTCCTGAACTCATACAGGCGAA
>ENA-OQHP01000133-OQHP01000133.1-human-gut-metagenome-genome-assembly--contig:-NODE-133-length-24157-cov-2.356887_pt1 | contig 24157 bp, 35 predicted proteins | sample MGYA00242563_ERZ504717 | MGnify/ENA primary metagenome ERZ504717 (study PRJEB26092, sample SAMD00036212) | human gut metagenome | host: Homo sapiens | study: EMG produced TPA metagenomics assembly of... | reverse complement strand
AGAAGAATTGCTCGCACAACAGACAGAACAATCTCAGGAGATTGCTCCAGAAAATAATATCATACCACAGGAGAAATCCGTTTAAAAGTTTATTCTTACCTTTGCAGGTAAATCACATTAGAATATGGAAGAAAAATTACGCATCATAGTAAGTGGAGGTGGCACGGGAGGACATATTTTTCCCGCCGTTTCCATCGCCAACGCCATAAAGGAATTATATCCGGACACTGAGATTTTGTTTATCGGAGCAGAAGGACGAATGGAAATGCAACGCGTTCCTGCCGCAGGTTACAAAATTATCGGATTACCGGTTGCTGGATTTGACAGAAAGCATTTATTGAAAAACATCAGCGTACTTATCAAGTTGTTCAAAAGTCAGCTGATGGCCCGTAAAATTATAAAGGACTTCAAGCCTCATGCAGCTGTAGGCGTAGGAGCTATGCCAGTGGTCCTACCCTGAAAATGGCAGGCATGATGGGGATTCCCACGCTGATACAGGAACAAAATTCTTATGCCGGAGTCACCAATAAGTTATTGGCTCAAAAAGCAGAAAAGATTTGCGTGGCATACGAAGGAATGGAACGGTTCTTTGATAAAACAAAATCATTCTGACTGGAAATCCGGTCAGACAAGGATTGTTGAACAAAAACATATCACGTGAAGAAGCAATCCGCTCGTTCGGATTAGACCCGGAGAAGAAAACCATTCTAATCATCGGAGGCAGCCTGGGAGCACGCACAATCAACAACTGCATGATGCAGGGATTCGACAAAATCAAAGAATCGGGAGTGCAGTTTATCTGGCAGACCGGGAAAATCTATATCAATGAAGCCCAACAAGCTGTAAAGGCTTACGGGGAACTTCCAATGTTGCACGTAACCGACTTCATATCCGATATGGCTGCTGCTTATAGCGCTGCAGATGTGGTAATCAGTCGTGCAGGCGCAGGTTCTATTTCAGAATTCTGCCTGTTAGGCAAACCAGTCATACTGGTACCTTCTCCCAATGTAGCAGAAGACCACCAGACAAAAAATGCACTGGCACTTGTCAACAAGAATGCGGCACTTTACATTAAAGATAGCGAAGCAACTCAAAAACTGCTGGATACCGCCATCGAAACGGTTCACAAACCCGATTTATTGAAAGAATTAAGTAACAACATTACCAAACTGGCTATCAAGGACTCTGCCACTATCATCGCAAAGGAAGTCTGCAAAGCTAGCGTTAAAATACAAAGAAAATCATGAACATTAATACCATACAGGCAGTCTATTTCATTGGAGCCGGAGGCATAGGTATGAGTGCCCTGGTACGTTATTTCCTATCAAAAGGGAAAAAAGTAGGCGGTTATGACCGTACTCCAAGCGAACTGACAGAGAAACTGATTACAGAAGGAGCAGACATCCATTATGAAGAAAATGTGTCTCTCATCCCAGAAGCATTTCTTCATCCAGAAACCACGCTGGTGGTCTACACACCTGCTATTCCTGCAAACCATAAAGAATTGGTTTATTTCCAGGAACATCAGTTTGAAATTCACAAACGTGCCCAAGTATTGGGAATGCTGACTCAGACTGAGAAAGGAATGTGCGTAGCCGGAACCCATGGAAAAACAACTACCTCTACCATGGCAGCTTTCCTGATGGACCATTCGCACGTGGGATGTAATGCATTTTTAGGAGGTATTTCTAAGAACTACCAGACTAACCTTCTACTGTCGGATAAAAGTGACTATGTAGTTATCGAAGCAGACGAATTCGACCGTTCATTCCACTGGCTGACTCCGTATGCTACGGTTATTACCGCCACCGATTCAGACCATCTGGACATTTACGGTACGCACGAAGCTTACCTGGAAAGTTTCCGTAAGTACACCTCACTTATCCGTCCGGACGGATACCTGATTATCAAGGAAGGACTGGAACTGAAACCCGATGTACAGCCGGGAGTTACCGTATACACCTACTCTACCGAAAAGGAGACTTCCATGCCGAGAATATCCGTATTGATGACGGTGAAATTTATTTCGACTACATATCTCCTTTAGGCAACATCACCAACGTGCAGTTAGGAGTACCTGTCTTTGTCAATATTGAAAATGGTATTGCCGCTATGGCTTTAGCACAAATCGGAGGTGCCACCACAGAAGAAATAAAGCCGCAATGCCACAGTTCAGAGGTGTAGATCGTCGTTTTGATTTCAAGATAAAAACTCACACATCGTCTTTCTGAGTGACTACGCACATCATCCGGAAGAAATCCGACAGAGTGTAAGCTCTATCCGCAAATTATATCCTAACCGGAAAATCACGGCCGTGTTCCAACCTCATCTTTACACGCGTACCCGCGATTTCTATCAGGATTTTGCCCATAGCCTGTCATTCTTAGATGAAGTAATTCTGTTGGATATTTATCCAGCCCGAGAGGCTCCGATACCAGGAGTAAGCAGTCAGCTTATCTATGATAACTTACGCCCAGGCATAGAAAAAAGCATGTGTTCCAAAGAGCAGATTATGGAAGTACTGAAAAATAAAAAGCTGGACGTACTCATCACGCTTGGAGCTGGAGACATAGACAATTACGTTCCACAAATTTATGAATTACTAAAAGATAGATGATTAAACGAATTCTCATACTCTGCATTCTGGTAGCGGTCTCTATTTACCTCATAGTGGCCGTTACTATATTCAATCGCAAGCCCGAAAATCAGGTCTGCAAGGGTATGGAATTGGTTGTTAAAGACAGCGTTGACTACGGTTTTATCACTGAAGCAGAAGTAACCAAACTACTAAAGCAGAAGAATCTATACCCGGAGAAAAAGCGTATTGGCACAATCAATGTCCGCCAGTTAGAGGAAGTGCTGTCACAGCATCCTTTCATCAGCAGAGCTGAATGCTATCTCACTTCGGGAGGGAAAGTAGGAATTGAAATCTACCAGCGTATCCCTCTCTTACGAATCATGAGCAGCAATGGGGACAATTACTACATTGACCATTCCGGGAAAATCATGAATGCCACAGGAAAGCCAATTCATGTAGCCGTTGCCACGGGTTTTATTGACCGAAAGTTTGCTCAACAGGAATTATATGAATTAGGCTTGTACCTCCAGCGCAATCCGTTTTGGAAAGCCCAAGTGGAACAGATCAATGTAACCCCGAAAAAAGAACTGGAAATTGTTCCCCGAGTAGGCGACCATATTCTTTTTTTAGGGAAAGCCACTGATTTTGAAGAAAAATTCAGTAAATTGCAAACGTTTTACAGCAAAGTGCTCAACCGCATCGGCTGGAACAAATATGAGCGAATCAGTATTGAGTTTAACAATCAAATTATCGGAACAAAAAAAGAAGACTAAGATATGGCAGTAACAGATTTTATAGCAGCTATCGAACTGGGTTCGACTCACATCACAGGAATTGCCGGCAAAAAGAATGCTGATGGAAGTATCCAGATTCTTGCCTATGCCAATACTCCTTCGTCAGATTGTATCAAGAAGGGAGCAATCTTCAATCTGGATAAAACCACCCAAGTGCTGGTTTCTGTTATCCAGAAGCTGGAAGAAGATTTGCAGGCTTCCATCAAGAAAGTCTATGTGGGAATAGGCGGACAGTCTATACGAAGCACACGTAACAACGTGACCAAGCAATTAGGGGAAGATACCAAAATATCACAAGCACTGATTGAATCACTTATGGAAAGCAACCGGGAAATCTCACTGATAGATCAGGAGATTCTGGATGTAGAACCACAAGAATACAAAGTAGGGAACAATCTGCTGACTGAACCTGTCGGTATTTCAGCCGACCGCATTGAGGGGTGTTATTTGAATATTATCGCACACCATACGCTCAAAGACAGAATCACCAAGTGTTTCAACCAGACCAAATACGAAATAGCAGACTATTTCCTTTCGCCGGTTGTTACCGCCAGCGTGGTACTGACCGACAGTGAAAAACGCTCCGGCTGTGCACTTGTGGATTTAGGTGCAGATACAACGACTGTGGCAGTATATAAGAACAACATCCTGCGCCATCTGGCAGTCATCCCATTGGGAAGCAATAACATTACCAAAGATATTGCAGCCTGCAAATCGAAGAAGAAGATGCAGAACAGCTGAAACTCCGCTACGGATGTGCATTGACACCTCCAGCAGAAAATGACGAAACCGCAGATGAACAGGAATACAGCATCGAAGGAAAATGTAGCATTGCAGCCCACAAACTGGAATACATCGTGGAAGCTCGTGTGAATGAAATCATCTCGAATGTATGGAATCAAATCATGGTATCTGAATACGGCGATAAATTGCTGGCCGGACTGATTCTTACCGGTGGGGCTTCGAACATGCCTAACATGGACGAAGCATTCAAACAGATTACCAAAATTGAAAAAATCCGTATTGCCAAAGGAGGAAACATTACACTGAACGGTGCCATTGAAATTCCAAAAGACGGTACACAAAATACACTGATCGGATTATTGACCGAAGGTAAAGAAAACTGTCTCAAGGTAGACCCTCGAAGAGGTCACCAGCTCGACTTCATTGAAGATTTGAAGGAAAAGGAAGAAGAAGCCAAACGCAAAGAAGCCGAACGTATTCAGGCGGAAGAAGCCAGACGCAAAGCGGAAGAAGAAGCTGAACGCATCCGCAAAATCAATGAAGAGAAAAAACGTCAGGAAGAAGAACGTAACCGTAAACGACTGGAAGAATATACTGCATACGTAGAAGAAGCACATCTACTTCTCAGCAAAAAGAAATACAAAGCTGCATTGAAGGAAGTAGAAAATGCACGGCGCATGCACCTCGCTGAAAAGGAGGAAGAACTGGATGAACTGGAGAAAAAATCAACAAGGAGAAAAAAGAGAACAGTTGGTTTGACCTCTTTGCCAAGAAAGTTACAAACCTTTCAGATGAAATATTAAAAGATAACTGATTATTCATTTACATAAACATATTAGGATTATGTCAGACGAAACAATGGTACCTTTCGATTTCCCGAAAGACTCTCCACATATAATAAAAGTAATTGGTGTGGGTGGCGGAGGAGGTAATGCCGTCAATCACATGTACAAAGAAGGTATCCATGATGTGACATTTGTGGTCTGCAACACGGATAACCAGGCTCTGGAAGAATCACCCGTGCTCCGGAAACTACAGCTGGGTAGCGAAGGACTGGGAGCCGGAAACCGTCCGGCCAAGGCACGTGCTGCTGCTGAAGAAAGCATCGAAGACATCAAGAATATGCTGAACGACGGATGCCGCATGGCATTCATCACGCTGGTATGGGAGGTGGAACCGGAACCGGTGCAGCTCCTATCATTGCCAAAACGGCTAAGGACATGGAAATCCTGACCGTAGGTATCGTGACCATTCCGTTCCTGTTCGAAGGCAACAAGAAAATCGACCAGGCTCTTGATGGTGTAGAAGAAATGAGTAAGCATGTAGATGCCCTGCTGGTTATCAACAACGAACGCCTGCGCGATGTATATTCCGATATCAGTGTAATGAATGCCTTTGGAAAGGCAGACGACACGCTGTCTATCGCCGCAAAGAGTATTGCAGAAATCATTACCTTGAGAGGTATCATCAACCTGGACTTCAACGATGTGAAAACCGTGTTGAAGGACGGTGGTGTAGCAATCATGAGTACAGGATACGGAGAAGGTGAAGGAAGAGTCACACAGGCTATTACCGATGCCCTTCATTCCCCGTTGCTGAACAACAACGATATTTTCAACTCCAAGAAAGTGTTGTTCGTAATTACCTATAGCCCGAACAGCGAACTGATGATGGGTGAAATGGATGAAATCCATGAATTCATGAGCAAGTTCGGCAAGGACGTAGAAACCAAATGGGGTCTTTACACTGATGAAACGCTGGAAAACAAAGTAAAATTCACCATTCTGGCTACGGGATTCGGTATCAAAGACGTTCCGGGCATGGACAATGTGCTCAAACAGCGTTCACTTGAAGAGCAGAAACGTTTGGACGATCTGGAAGAAGAAGAGCAAAAGAAAGACGAACGTCGAAGCGACTACTACGGAAAGAGCATCCTGAAAAGCAGCATCCGCAAGAAACGTCCGAACATCTACATCTTCAGCCAGGAAGACTTGGCCAACGATGACATCATCAGCATGGTAGAAACAACTCCTACCTACAAGCGCACCAAGATGGAACTGGAGAATATTCGTTCGAAAGCAACTACAGAAGAAAAGATTGCACCGGAACCGGAAACCACAACCAACACCGGCTCTATGACAATTACTTTCTAAACATCACAAAGAGAACAACATTTAAACTTTATAATGAATATGGATTTATTTGAACAGATTAGCAACGATATCAAAGAGGCCATGAAAGCCAAAGACAAAGTCAGACTGGAGACTTTGCGCAACGTAAAGAAATGTTTTCTGGAAGCAAAAACCGCTCCGGGTGCCAACGATACCCTGACCGATGATGCAGCCCTGAAAATCATGCAGAAACTGGTGAAACAAGGAAAAGATTCAGCTTCTGTATACGAAGGACAAGGCCGCGCTGACCTGGCAGAAGAAGAAATGGCTCAGGTACGCGTAATTGAAGCATACCTTCCGAAACAGCTTTCTCCGGAAGAACTGGAAGCTAAACTGAAAGAAATCATTGCTCGTGTAGGCGCTACCAGCGGAAAAGACATGGGTAAAGTGATGGGAGTAGCTTCTAAAGAACTGGCTGGTCTGGCTGAAGGTAGAGCAATTTCTGCCAAAGTAAAAGAATTGCTGGGATAATCTCATTCATATCTCCATCAAAAACGGGATTCTCTTTTCTCAAATGAAAGGAGAGTCCCGTTTTTCTTATTCTATCATTATCACACATCAAGCAAAAAGTTCCTTCAGCACATCAAGCGATTTCAGTTCAGGGAATTCCGGAAGATGCAGACGATAATATTCCATCATCACAGTCAGACAACGCTGTCGCTCCATACGGTTCATACCGAAAAGAAACATCGTTTCATAATTCATACGTGCCAGCTGACAGATGTGCGACGACTCTTCAGGAGACAGACAGATGCCGTGCAAAGGCTTGTTCTCTACGAAACACGCATTCAGCATATCAAACCAGCTACCCTCCCGATAATCTTCCAGATTAGGATAAAAACCCAAGAACCTGGACAACCTGATCAGAAACACCAGGTGGAAATTAGCATAATCACTCCTGCAGGCATCCAGCCAGCGAATAGACGACACCAGATAAGCAAACAGCGGTTCGTTCTTCCCTTCCTCGCGTAAGGCATGCGACAAGAACTCAGCCAAAAACATCGCGATACTTAACTTGTACGGGTCGTAAGGTACTGACTCCAACGGATAAGACAATCTTGCTTCCTTCACCGGAGGTAAAGAAGTACGGGAACGCACATCGGCTTCCACCTCAACCAGGGAAAGCGGACGAAACAACGCCCCGTTTACCAGCGACTTGCGCGAACGCGTGGCAGGTATCACAAACGACATACTTCCATGCTGACAAGTATAGATATGCACAATATTCGATTTGTCACTGTACCTTACTACGTGCAGCACTACTCCATCCAACTTCTGCAACATATCAGCAAGCAAAGAACAAATTCAGCACTTTGTCACGGTCCTTTCTCCGCACCGTCAGCGAAACACTGCCCGAACCTTCTTCAGAAGACACCATCAGCAGAGGAATATCCTTCAGCAAAGTCACCAGACCTTTTTCCGACATCTCCCCTTTGCGCTCAGCCGTCTCTTGTACACATATCACTTCCACCTCTTTCTCCACCGTCACTTCCGCAAATACGGAAAGTTCCTTACAAACATTCTGCAAAGCAGAAGCATCCGCTCCCGTCACCACAGAAAAATTTCCGGCCGAAGAAGCCATGGCAAAAACAGGCATGTCATAATGCGCCATCACGCAAGAGCCCTCTCTAAAAACGAAAAGAGGCCACCGCCTCCAACGTACGTAAACGCACATACACTAATTCCGTACACTCAGCCAACACCTGGAAAGAAGAAGGCTCCCCTTCTTTATCTCCCATTCTGCCAGACAGACCTTTCCATTATACAGGCCGACGGACCTTAATTTACAGCATTCCATCTTTCAAATTATCCTAAATATAAAATCCATTTTTGCGGACGAAAGATAGAAAAAGTCCTTATACAAAACAAACAAAACCCGTAAACTTTTTCTTCACACCACGAGGCACTTTTTACGTTTCCTTCCCGCGAAACCTACGTTTCTCAAGGCGGAACCGTAAGTTTTACGGAAGGGAAACATAAGGTTCAGCCACGAGAAACCTAAAAAACGGCAAAAGGAATTCCATTTAATGAAAGGGAACTCAAAAAAACACAGCAAATTTCATAAAAAAAGAAGCGAATGTTTTGGAGATTTCAAAATTCTTCCTACCTTTGCATCCGCAAACGAGAGATATGTATCCTCGTGAGACTTCAGGAGTTCTTCCTGAAATAAAGGATGGCCCGTTCGTCTATCGGTTAGGACGCAAGATTTTCATTCTTGAAAGGGGGGTTCGATTCCCCCACGGGCTACATAATAAACAAAAATCAAGAACAATATTAAAGATTAGTCGAGATGGCAAATCACAAATCATCTATTAAAAGAATCAGACAGGAAGAAAAAAGAAGACTTCACAACAGATATTATGCTAAGACAATGCGTAACGCAGTGAAGAAACTTCGTGCAACTACAGACAAAGCTGAAGCTGTTGCATTGTATCCTAGTGTACAGAAAATGTTGGATAAGCTGGCTAAGCGCAACATTATCCACGCGAACAAGGCTGCTAACTTGAAGTCTAAACTGGCTGCTCACATCAGCAAATTGGCTTAAGTCTACGCTTGACGCAAGAAAGATATTAAGGCTGGATGATTACATCTAGCCTTTTGTCGTATAGACTCGGTTCATGTCTTTTCACGATTTTTAGAGTGCTGAAAATCGCTTCGTTCCAGTTTTAGTATCTTTGAAAGCTTAAAAAAACGAAGAAAAAACATGAGTGAAGAACTGACACAGAACAGCGGAAGCAACTACTCGGCCAGCAGTATCCAGGTGCTGGAAGGACTGGAGGCCGTTCGTAAACGCCCCGCCATGTATATCGGCGACATCAGCGAAAAAGGCTTGCATCACCTGGTCTACGAGGTAGTGGACAACTCCATTGACGAAGCCCTTGCCGGTTATTGTACACATATAGAAGTAACTATCAACGAAGACAACTCGATTACCGTACAAGACAACGGTCGCGGTATTCCGGTCGATTTCCACGAAAAAGAAAAAAATCAGCCTCGAAGTCGTAATGACCGTGCTTCATGCCGGAGGTAAGTTCGACAAAGGTTCCTATAAGGTTTCCGGAGGTCTGCACGGTGTGGGTGTATCTTGTGTGAACGCCTTGTCTACTCACATGACCACCAACGTATTCCGCAACGGAAAAATCTACCAGCAGGAATATGAATGCGGAAAACCGCTGTATGCCGTAAAAGAAGTGGGTACAACCGACATTACCGGTACACGCCAGACTTTCTGGCCGGATGGAAGTATCTTCACCGTAACCGAATATAAATACAGCATTCTTCAGGCCCGCATGCGCGAGCTGGCTTACCTGAACAAAGGAATCACCATCACCCTGACCGACAAACGCGTGAAGGAGGAAGACGGTTCTTACAAACAGGAAAAGTTCCACTCAGAAGAAGGCGTGAAAGAATTCGTACGTTTCCTGAATTCCAACAATACACCGCTCATTGATGACGTAATCTACTTGAATACCGAAAAACAGGGTATTCCCATCGAGTGTGCCATTATGTACAACACCGGATTCCGTGAAAACCTTCACTCGTATGTGACAACATCAACACCATCGAGGTGGTACACACGAAGCCGGATTCCGTATGGCTCTGACACGTGTATTGAAGAAATATGCAGAAGAAAGCAAGGCGCTTGAAAAAGCAAGGTAGAAATCTCAGGTGAAGACTTCCGCGAAGGACTGATTGCCGTGATTTCTGTAAAAGTATCGGAACCTCAGTTTGAAGGACAGACCAAGACCAAGTTGGGTAACAACGAAGTGAGCGGTGCTGTGAATCAAGCTGTGGGAGAAGCCCTGACTTATTACCTGGAAGAACATCCGAAAGAAGCAAAGATTATTGTCGACAAAGTGGTACTGGCTGCTACCGCACGTGTGGCTGCCCGCAAGGCCCGCGAATCGGTTCAGCGTAAAAGTCCGATGGGCGGTGGCGGACTGCCGGGAAAACTGGCCGACTGCTCCAGCCGTGTAGCCGAAGAATGCGAACTCTTCCTCGTCGAGGGTGATTCTGCAGGTGGCTCGGCCAAGCAAGGAAGAAGCCGTCAGTTCCAGGCCATCCTGCCATTGCGCGGTAAGATTCTGAACGTAGAAAAAGCCATGTGGCACAAAGCGTTCGAAAGCGATGAAGTGAACAACATCATTCAGGCGCTGGGCGTACGTTTCGGTGTGGACGGTGAAGAAGACAGCAAGAAAGCCAACATTGACAAGCTGCGCTACCACAAGGTCATCATCATGACCGATGCCGACGTCGATGGTTCTCACATCGACACACTGATCATGACACTGTTCTACCGCTATATGCCTGAAGTAATTCAGGGTGGTCACCTGTATATCGCTACTCCTCCGTTGTACAAATGCAGCAAAGGTAAAATCAGCGAATACTGCTATACAGACGAAGCCCGCCAGGCTTTCATCCAGAAATATGGCGAAGGAAACGAGCAAGGTATTCATACCCAGCGTTACAAAGGTTTGGGTGAAATGAATCCGGAACAGTTATGGGAAACTACCATGAATCCGGAAACCCGTATCCTAAAACAGGTAAATATCGAAAACGCGGCCGAAGCGACTATATATTCTCCATGCTAATGGGCGACGATGTAGGTCCACGCCGTGAATTTATCGAGAAAAATGCGACGTATGCAAATATCGACGCATAATCTCATTTTTTAATTCATTATTATTAAATCCATCCTCACATCTTACACGAGGGAACCTCCGGAAGCCGAAAGGACATCCGGAGGTTTTTTATTTGCATGAATCCATGAGATTCATTATTTTTGGACAAAACTATGAGCCACAACTAATACATAAGATATGAAAATTACTTTTCGCATACAATACCGTACAGTCTGGGGAGAAAGCCTGTGCGTGCTTCTCAGCCAGAATCACATACAACATACCGTAGAAATGACTACCCGCAACGGAGAAGAATGGACCGGAAAGGCAGAATTCGACTTTCACCCTTCCGAACCTATCTGCTACCGTTATGCCGTAAGCCGTCAAGGCACCCTTGTACGCCAGGAATTTGGCGCCATCCCCCATTCTTTCTATCCGGGTAACTTGCAACAGCAGCACTACCTCGTAGAAGACTGTTGGAGAGATCTGCCACAAGATGCCTACCGCTATACATCGGCTTTCAACAATGCATACACGCCGGAACAGCCCTCCCGCTTGTCTGACAATACCGGCAGGTGCATCACCTTCCGCGCACTTTGCCCCGGACTGAGTACCACGGACAGCGTCTGGGCCTCATCGGAAGCTGTGCAGCACTGGGTAGTTGGGAGTACTGCCGCCCGCTGAGAATGAAGGAAGTACAGCCCAACGTATGGCACCTGACACTGGATGCCTCCTCATTGGAATATCCTTTTGAATATAAGTTCGTGGCCATTCATGAAGAAACCGGAGCCGTAGAGAAATGGGAAACCCGCCCCAACCGGATATTCCCTCTGCAACCGTTACAACGCGGAGAAACCTACCTGCCATGGAAACGGAAGTGTTCTTTGACGATGCCCCGCAACGGATAGCCGGTTGCGCCATTCCCGTATTCTCCCTTCGCTCGGAAGGCAGTTGCGGCGTAGGCGACTTCGGCGACCTGAAGCTACTGGCCGACTGGGCAGATGAGACCGGACAGAAAGCCATTCAGATTCTTCCCATCAATGATACGACTATGAGTGGTACGTGGACTGACTCTTATCCTTATAACAGCATCTCCATCTACGCTTTTCACCCGATGTACATCGACCTTCGCCAGCTCCCAGCCCTGAAGGACAAGAAAGCCGCAGAAGCGTTCGAAAAAGCACGCATCGAAGTGAATACCCTTCCCATGATGGATTATGAGAAGGCTAACAAGCTGAAGATGGACTACCTGAGAAAAGTATACCAGATGGAAGGGAAAAAGTACTTGCCTCGGAAGATTTCCTGAACTTCTTCCAGCATAATGAGGAATGGCTTCAGCCTTATGCTGCTTTCTGCTACCTGCGCGACTCGTATGGCACACCGGATTCAATCACTGGCCGAAATATTCTACTTACGATGCCGATGAAATAGCCAGACTGTGTACACCCGGAAACAAAGCCTATACCAAAATCGCCTTCTACTATTACCTGCAATACCAGTTGCACGTGCAGCTACTCGCCGTTAGTACGTATGCCAGAGCAAAAGGCATTCTGCTGAAAGGCGACATTCCCATCGGTATCAGCCGTTCCAGCGTAGAAGCCTGGGTAGAACCCCATTATTTCCATCTCAACGGTCAGGCAGGTGCTCCTCCCGATGCGTTCTCTGTCAACGGACAAAACTGGGGATTCCCAACCTATAATTGGGAAGTAATGGAAAAAGACAATTACCGCTGGTGGCGCCGCCGTTTCTCCAAGATGGCAGAATACTTTACGGCTACCGCATCGACCATATCTTAGGATTTTTCCGCATCTGGGAAATTCCCGACCATTCGGTACACGGTCTGCTCGGACAGTTCTCCCCTTCCCTTCCCCTGAGCATGGATGAAATCAGAAGCTTTGGTCTGAATCTGGACCGGGACTTCATGACACAGCCGTTTATCAACGACAAGGTGCTGGAAGAAGTCTTCGGCGCACAAAGTGAGTACGTACGGCAACATTTTATCACGCCCAACGGAAAAGGAGGCTACGCATACTGCCGGAGTTTGATACCCAGCGAAAGGTGGAAGCTTATTTCAATGGAAAAGAAGACGAGGATAGTCTGAAACTAAAAGAAGGACTTATTCCCTGATCAGCAACGTGCTGTTCGTCACAGACCACCACGACACCGAGAAACTCCATCCCAGAATTGCCGTACAGAATGATTCCGTATTCCAGCAGCTGAACTGGAAGCAACAGGGAGCCTTCAATCACCTGTACAATCATTACTACTACCAGCGCCACAACGAATTCTGGTATCAGGAAGCCATGAAAAAGCTTCCGGTGCTCACCCAGTCCACTCCTATGTTAGTATGTGGAGAGGATTTAGGCATGGTTCCGGAGTGTGTGCCCTGGGTAATGAGACAGTTGCAGATACTCTCGCTTGAAATCCAACGCATGCCCAAACAAATGTACGAAGACTTCGGACACCCTGAAAACTATCCGTTCTTGTCGGTATGCACCATCGGTACGCACGACATGTCCACTTTCCGCGATGGTGGGAAGAAGACCCAGTCCTCACAGAGCGCTTCTACCATCAGGAAATGCACCATCAGGGAGAGATTCCTGTACATGCTCCCGGATGGCTCTGTAAGGACATCGTATTCCATCACCTGAAAAGCCTTCACTGCTCTGCATTTTGGCATGGCAGGACTGGATGAGCATCAACGAGCAGTTACGCAATCCGGATATAGAAGGAGAGCGAATTAACATACCGGCCCATCCACGGCATTACTGGCGATGGAGAATGCACCTCACACTGGAGCAACTTCTGAAAGAAAAGGAACTGAACCAGACAATCCGTGAATTGATTGAAGACAGCAACCGTAGATAAAAATATACAATAAGGGCCTGAAATTCCAACAACTTCAGGCCTCCTCATTTTTTCTTATCAAAAATTTACTTCTTTCCCAATAAAAATTCGTCAATGGTCTTTCTCAAAGCCTCTTCAGGCAAAGCCCCTTGCGCCACCTGAGGAGTTCCCTTTGCCGGAATGAACAGAAGGGTCGGAATACTGCGTATACCAAAAGCTGCCGACAACTCAGGTTCCTTATCTGTATCAATCTTATAAACCACAATCTTTCCTTTGTATTCCGCAGCCAGTTTCTCTAATACCGGGGCGATAGCTTACATGGACCACACCAAGTGGCATAGAAATCCACAATGGCCGGTTTACCACCTTCGTATTTCCATTCCTTCGGATTCTTCTCATAATTATATACCTTAGCCAAGAAATCAGCTTTAGTCAGATGAGTAACATTGGCTTGTACAGCTGCACTCTCCTGTACTTCCGCCTTGGTTTCTTTACCAGCATTATTTCCACAAGCCGGAGTCAGCATGGCAGCAGCCAGCGCCATCAACAGCAATCTTTTCATAATTCACAAAATAACGGGTTATCAATTCTTTTCTTTGTGCACAAATAGTGCATTTTGTAATAAGAACAAATTTTGAATCAAACAAGTTGAGAGAAACGCGCGTTTATAACTTTTATTGCGAAAGTCCGATGGAATACTATAAAACATCAGCGGGACAAACAAATATACTTTGTTCATCCCGCTGAGATTTAATCTTTTAATCTGCCCTGACGGCTATTAATATTCTTCCTCGTTGAAGAAAAAATCTTCTTTACTCGGATAATCAGGCCAGATATCTTCTATACTTTCATAAATTTCTCCTTCGTCTTCCATTTCCTGCAAGTTTTCGATTACTTCCAGTGGAGCACCTGAACGCATTGCATAGTCAATTAACTCGTCTTTAGTTGCTGGCCAAGGAGCATCTTCCAGCTTTGAGGCCAATTCCAATGTCCAATACATAGTATATAATTTTAAACAGTTTTACTTCTTTATATTGATTCGCAAAAATATAACAAATTCTTTCACTCGCAACGCTTATCCCAATAAATTTCGCTTTCGTCTGTTAAATTGTTTAACCGGCGTGACAAAACGAACAGATAATCAGACAATCGGTTCACAAAACACTTTGCCTGCTCCTCCAATTCATAGGAAAGACTTCTTCCAAGGCCTGAATCCGACGTTCTGCCCGACGACAGACCGTACGACAGACATGACAAACGGAAGCCGGATAACTCCCTCCCGGAAGGATAAAACCTGCAAGCGACGGTAAAGAAGCGTTTATCTCATCGATAGCCTGTTCCAGACGCTGCACATTCTCTACTGAGATATGACTCTCTACCGGAAAGTAGTCTTTTCCAAGTCGGTAGCCAAATAAGAACCCAATGAAAACAGTTTATGCTGCACAAAGCGCAACAACTCTTCATGCTCTGCATCCTTCATCACCGAAATTAACAACCCGATAAAAGAATTCAGTTCGTCTATGGTTCCGTATGCATCCAGACGTATATCTGCTTTTGAAACACGTACTCCTCCTACCAGTGAGGTGGTACCTTTATCACCTGTCTTGGTATAAATCTTGGTCATTTTCATATATTTAAGGTCTTAAAGTCAAAGAAAGTTCACAATACGATGCTCCTTTACACGCTCTTTATCAAAAAATACCAGTCCGACATCATAAAGGTCAAATGTGATTCCCGTACGAGGATCTGCTATAACTTCCTTCCACCATCTTTTCTTCTCTGGAGTAGCATAAGGATTACCGATGATGAAACAAGTATGTTTATCGGCCAGTGGAATCAGTCGTTCAAACATCTCCTTATACGCTGGAGTATGGGCGATATGTACCACTTCCGGCTTTACACCCTCCTTGAGTAGCCTATCCATATCTGCTTCACAGTTTCCGGTCAGGTATCAATAGAAGATTTACCGGAGAGAATCCGTTTCACTGCATCTTCCGATTGTTCTGAGAACGTATAAACTGCATGCCTGTATTGGCTTCGGCCATATAGCGGGTACTTATTCCGCTGCCAGTTCCCACTTCCCACACTACAGAAGGCCGGAGATGATTAATCAGACGGAACAAGAACTTATCGACCTTTTCCCGATAATGAGGCAAAAAAGCCACCACACGTCTCAGATGATGCAATGGTGCATAGGCATAGAATGGTAAACGTTCGTAAATGACAAACGTAATAAAAAAGAAATCGGAAGGAGAATGTACTCCGTATCCGCAACGATGCCGGAAACGACGACACCAGTTCCACCCTCTTAATATAAAATCCCCCATTTTTCGGACGCTAATATTGGTTGATAACGGGGGACAAAGATAAAATTTATAGTGGAAAAACAAAAAGGATAGTGTAATTATGATACAAAATATCCTGAATGGATGCAGAAATCATTCCGCTTCCATCCAGGATCAATATTTCATGAAAAACGTGGTTTATTTACGTTGTCCCAGTTTGTCATCCAAATACAGAATGCCAGCTGCGTCGCCACATTTTCTAAGTTTCTCTACAATGTTCTGTGCTGTAGCTTCTTCTTCTACCTGTTCACGAACATATCCCCACAAGAAATCCTGTGAAGCTTTGTCTTTTACTTCAGAAGCAACATTTACCAACTCGTCAATCAAGCTGGATACATGACATTCGTGCTTGTAAACATGTTCAAATACTTCCTGTACGCTGCCCCATCCTTGTGGAACGACATCAATTTTATCCACTTTAGCTGCACCACCGCGTTTAACCAAATAATCAGCTAAATCATAAGCATGCTGCAATTCTTCTTGTGACTGTTTACGCATCCATGAAGCAAAACCGTCGAAACCTTCTTTCTGCAAGTAGAAAGACATGGACAAATACAAGTTAGAAGACCACATTTCCGCAGTAATCTGCTCGTTGATGGCATTTTGCAATTTTTCTGAAATCATAGTTCTATGTGTTTAAGTAAGTAATTCAATATCTATGAAGTAAACCACAAAAAGATGCCAGATAAGTTCCTGCCACATTTTTTCCAGCGAACTGACAGGATGTCACCAGACCAAGTCTATCTACGAAAGCATGCGGGCTTTTCCCCAGAAGAAACGGGACAAATTCAGCTTATCCATCCCCCAGGCTATAGCAAACGAACCAATTACACAGAAACATAAGGACACACATAAAAAGAGCATCCCGGTAGGTTCAAAAGCCAATACAGGCACCAAAGGCTTCACTGCCATTGTAAATACCGGAGAAAATACTAACAGCACAAAGGTATGAGAGCTATGTAACCCAATCCTTTTTTCAGATAATCGGGTAAATAGCGATATACTGCCAACAGAAAACTAATTACCAGATAAGTCAGAGCAGATCCGGAAAGAGTTGATTTATTCAGATTTGTCTCATCAGCAGCCAGCCATATTACAGGCAGCAAAGCCCAGAATGAAGCTGAAAAGAAAGTACGGAAGTCAAGTGAACACCGTCTTAAAGCCACTCCTGCTGTAAAGTAAAGCGCATTTATCAAAGAAAGAACTCCACAAGCTGACAATACGGCATAACATAAGGCCAGTATAATTAAGACGGAAACAGTATTGCCCCACTTTCCAGCCAATTTGTCCACCAATAAATAAACAAGCCCACACAATATCAACGTATGGAGATACCAATAGGGGCCCAAAGGATGCAAGAACAATTATCCAGCCATAGAGAAACACTTAAATGCTCCACTGATTCACGAACCGGCAGAATAGCAGACATGATGACATAACCTGTTTCCATCACAGCGTATGGAATAAAAATCCACCACATTGTACGCAGAAACGGGCGTATTCCTTTAGCTATATTCATAACATAACCGGAAATGATCAAGAAAGCAGGCATGTGGAAAGTATAAACCAAGGATTTGGCGTATGGATATTTGTCACCTATATATACAAGATGAAACACAATCATCAATAAAATAAAAATGGATTTCAAGTAATCAAGCTCTGCAATACGATTTTTCATGGAGCATAAGAATTGATTGGTAATAAAAAAGGTTGACTTAATCAAGTCAACCTATCTGTACCCAGACCCGGGTCGAACCGGGATGGATGTTACTCCACTGGTGTTTGAGACCAGCGCGTCTACCGATTCCGCCATCTGGGCATTTGTTTTTCGTTTGCGTGTGCAAAGGTAAACACAATTTTCTGAATACACAAGAAAATTGCTGATTTTTATCAAAAAATCTCTTGTTGTCCTTGTATTGCACAAGCAGCAACAAGAGATTACATAGTTTCACCGTTTATTTCTGACGAATAAAGATGTTTATCGGAGTTCCCGAAAGCTTCCAGCGTTCACGAATCTTATTTTCAAGGAAACGACGGTAAGGCTCTTTCACGTATTGCGGTAAGTTGGCAAAGAACACAAATGAAGGAACCTGTGTATTCGGCAACTGAGTATGTACTTAATCTTGATATACTTTCCTTTATTTGAAGGTGGCGGATAAGCTCAATCAGTGGCAGAAGTTCCTCGTTCAGACGAGCAGTCGGGATTCTTGTCGTACGTGCCTGGTAAACTTCCTTCGCCAGTTCAAGCACTTTCAGAATACGTTGTTTTGTCAATGCTGATGTAAAGACAATCGGAAAGTCAGTAAAAGGAGCCAGACGATCACGAATCGCATCTTCATATCCTTTCATTACCTTAGCCGTTTTATCCTCAATCAAGTCCCATTTGTTAACAACGACCACAAGTCCTTTCTGGTTTCGTTGTACCAGAGAGAAGATGTTCAAATCCTGACCTTCGATACCACGTGTAGCATCCAGCATCAGAATACATACATCCGAATTTTCGATTGAGCGGATGGAGCGGATTACAGAATAATACTCCAGGTCTTCGCTCACTTTATTCTTTTTACGGATACCGGCTGTATCGACCAGATAGAAATCAAAACCAAACTTATTGTAACGGGTATAGATAGAATCGCGCGTAGTACCCGCAATTTCTGTCACAATATTACGGTCTTCTCCAATAAAGGCATTGATAATAGACGATTTTCCGGCATTCGGACGTCCTACCACGGCAAAGCGAGGTATATCATCATCCAAAATTTCAGGAGTTTCCTTCTTGAACTTACTCAATACCAAATCCAGCAAGTCACCTGTACCGCTTCCACTCAAAGCAGAAACACAGTAAGGATCACCCAAACCTAAGGAATAAAACTCAGCCGCATTATACTGCAGGTCATTATTATCCGTTTTATTTGCAACTAAAAGTACTGGAGTCTTGGAACGGCGCAAGATTTCGGCTACTTCCATATCCAAATCAGTAACTCCATTCATTACGTCTACCACAAACAGAATGACATCGGCTTCATCAATTGCCAGCATTACCTGTTTGCGAATTTCCTCCTCGAATACATCATCCGAGTTGACTACCCATCCTCCGGTATCTACTACTGAGAATTCCTTTCCCAGCCATTCCGACTTACCATACTGTCGGTCGCGGTTGTACCGGCCTGTTCATTCACAATCGCCTGACGACTCTTGGTCAGACGGTTAAACAGTGTCGACTTTCCCACATTGGGACGTCCCACAATCGCAACTAAATTTCCCATAATTATCTTCATTTACGGCTTCGCAGCCGATATTAATCCAATTGATAACCAAAATTTTTCAATTCCTTGTCAGAGCTTCTCCAGTCCTTATCCACTTTGACAAATGTCTCCAGGTAAATGGATTTACGGAAGAAGTGCTCCAATGTCTTACGCGCTTCAGTAGCTACTTTCTTCAAGGCTTTTCCCTGACGACCGATAATAATACCTTTCTGAGAATCGCGTTCCACATAAATTACCGCATTGATATGGATGCTTTTCTCGTCTTCCTTGAACTGTTCTACTACGACCTCTACTGAATAAGGAATCTCCTTGTCATAATACAACAAAATCTTTTCACGGATAATCTCTGTCACAAAGAAACGGGCAGGCTTATCCGTCCATTGGTCCTTTCCAAAATAAGGAGGAGAATCCGGCAACAGCTCCTTAATACGCTTCATCACCACATCCACATTGAATTTGGCCATTGCAGAGATAGGAATAATTTCCGCTTCAGGCAGCATCTCGTGCCATTCATCCACCAATTTCACCAAATCCTCCTGATTGGTCAGGTCAATCTTGTTAATCAGCAACAAAACCGGCACCTTCAGGTTGCGCACCTTTTCCATAAACTCCGCATTCTTGTCCGGTTTTTCCACCGTATCAGTAACATACAGCAACACGTCTGCATCCACCAATGCCGATTCCGAGAAGTTGAGCATAGACTCCTGAAGCTTATAGTTAGGCTTCAATACCCCCGGAGTATCAGAGAAGACAATCTGCATATCCTCCGTATTAAGAATACCCATAATACGATGGCGAGTTGTCTGAGCCTTGAAAGTCGCGATGGAGATACGTTCCCCCACCAGCAAGTTCATCAAAGTAGATTTTCCGACATTCGGATTACCTACAATATTCACAAATCCGGCTTTGTGCATAAGTAAATATTAGTTCACAGACAAAAACGCATCGATTGGGATGCGTTTTTTATCTGTAGTGTTAATTCTTTCTTTATTTATTTCCGTCATAACCCCACTTCACATAGCAGGCACCCCAGGTAAATCCTGCACCAAACGCAGTGAAGATGATATTATCGCCCTTCTTCAGTTGCTTTTCGTAATCCCATAAGCAAAGTGGCAGAGTTCCAGCACTGGTATTACCATAACGCTGGATATTAATCATCACCTTATCCAATGGAACTTCCAGACGAGAAGCAACCGCATCAATGATTCGCAGATTTGCCTGATGAGGTACAATCCAGTTGATGTTGTCCTTATTCAAGCCATTACGTTCTGCAATCTGAGCCGTTACGTCAGACATATTAGATACAGCATATTTAAATACCGTTCTACCTTCCTGATACAGATAATGCATCTTATTGTCAATTGTAAAATAAGAAGGAGGACAAACCGAACCACCTGCTTTCATGTGCAGGAACGGAAGTCCTTTACCATCTGTACGCAAGATAGAATCCATGATACCATAGTCTTCTGTAGTAGCTTCTACCATGCAAGCCGCAGCACCGTCACCGAAAATCGGACATGTAGCGCGGTCTCCATAGTTCACCATTGAAGACATCTTATCTGCACCTACAATGATAATTTTTTATGACGACCAGACTGAATCATGCTGGCAGCAGTTTCCATGGCATACAAGAATCCGCTACAAGCAGCCTGCAAGTCAAATGCATACGCATTCTTCAATCCCAGTTTGTCACAAAGAATAGAAGCAGTAGAAGGGAAATGATAGTCAGGAGTTGTAGTAGCTACAATCACGCAGTCAATAGAAGCCGGATCCGAGTCCGTTTTCTGCATCAACTGCTTGGCAGCCTTACGGGCCAAATATGAAGTTCCCAAACCTTCTTCGTTCAGGATACGTCTTTCTTTCACCCCGATACGAGTCATAATCCACTCATCGTTGGTGTCAACCATTCTCGACAATTCTTCGTTTGTCAGGACATAATCAGGTACATATCCACCGACTCCTGTAATTACAGCATTTATTTTTTCCATCATTCTTAATTTCGTTGGCTTATAAAAACAGCCGAAGAGCCGAAATGGCTCTCCGGCTTTAATTTCCCTGGAACATGCAAAGATGTTCTACAAAGCGTCAAGTTATTAAAGAGCAGCTTCTTTTTCGATAGCCAATTTACCTCTGTAATAACCACAAGCCCCACATACTGTGTGATAAACATGCCATTCGCCGCAGTTCGGACAAATAGCTAAAGTAGGAGCAACTGCCTTGTCATGAGTTCTTCTCTTCGCAGTTCTCGTTTTTGATTGTCTTCTTTTAGGATGTGCCATTTTTCTAAACTTTTATTTAATTATTATCTAATATTTTCTTCAATTCGTTCCATCTCGGATCTATCTCACGTGCTTCTGAAGGCTCATCTGTCATTTCCTCCTCATCCAGGAAATCATCCATTTCATCTTCTTCATCTGCAGAAGTACGCAAATGTTTGTTCAAGGCTCCCATCATACCTTTATTACATTTTCCGGGAGCATGCACATGCTTCATCGGTATGCTCAATGCGATAAACTCGTACATAAACCAAGCGACGTTAATATAGCCGTCTTCTTCCGGCACAATCACCATATCGTCTTCGTCCGAGAATTCGAGTCCGAGTTTTACCTTCAATGTGTCATCCGTTTCTACCGGCAACTCCATGTCATCCAGGCAACGATCGCACGGCACAACTACGGAACCCTCAATATGGAAATTCAAGACATAAATGCCCATTGTTTTCTTCACATCCAACTGTACCTGCAGTTTTCCTTTTTGAATCTCCGGAGCATCAATATCCGCGAAGAACTGATTTGTCAGTGAAAACTCATAATGAGCCGAGTTTTCCTTCATGTTCTTCAATTCTATTTTATATGTAGCAAGTTTTCCCAAGTCGCAATACTATATAAATCGGGCGACAAAGATACAAATAATAATTCATTTTATCTAGTCTTTCTACTTTTTATTTATTAAAAATACTTGTTTCCCTTCGAATCTGCCTTCTTAATACCTATTATAATATACCCATATTTCCTAATCATTAAGACTAAAACGCTATTGCTTTCCTCTCCTTTATCTTTAAAGAAGCAACATTGCCCCCTGATAGAATAGAGTTTTAATATAATTAACCCTAATATCGTAAATAAATATAGTATTAATAGCACATTTAATTAGCAAATTAAGTAACTTTGCGGCACATATCAAAGAAATAAAACCTTATCTGTATGTTAACTCAAATAATTAATGCCCGTATTTTAACTCCACAAGGCTGGTTAAAAGACGGTTCTGTACTAATCAGAGACAACAAAATCCTGGAAGTAACCAATTGTGACCTGGCTATCGTCGGTGCGACACTTATTGATGCAAAAGGAATGTATATCGTGCCGGGAGGAGTCGAGATCCATGTACATGGTGGAGGTGGACGTGACTTCATGGAAGGATCTGAAGATGCGTTCCGTGCAGCTATCAAGGCTCACATGCAGCATGGTACCACAAGTATTTTCCCGACGCTTTCTTCGTCTACCATTCCTATGATTCGTGCTGCTGCTGAAACTACGGAAAAATTAATGAGTGAACCTGACAGTCCGGTACTCGGACTCCATTTGGAAGGACATTATTTCAATATGAAAATGGCAGGGGGACAGATGCCGGAAAATATCAAGAACCCTGATCCAGAAGAATACATTCCACTTTTGGAAGAAACTCACTGCATCAAGCGATGGGATGCTGCTCCCGAACTTCCGGGTGCTATGCAATTCGGTAAGTATATCACTTCAAAAGGTGTATTAGCCTCAGTAGGACATACACAAGCTGAATTTGAAGACATCTATACAGGATTCTACGCCGCTATACTCATGCCACACATTTCTATAATGCGATGCCGGGATTCCACAAACGTCGCGAATACAAGTACGAAGGAACTGTAGAAAGTATCTACCTAATGGACGACATGACAGTAGAAGTGGTAGCCGACGGCATCCATGTTCCTCCTACCATTCTTCGTCTGGTACATAAAATCAAAGGAGTAGAAAAGACAGCTCTGATTACTGATGCACTGGCATGTGCAGCCAGCGACAGCAAAGAAGCCTTCGACCCTCGTGTCATCATTGAAGATGGAGTTTGTAAACTGGCCGACCGTTCTGCACTGGCAGGTAGCATCGCCACCATGGACCGCCTGATTCGTACCATGGTACAAAAGGCTGAGATTCCATTGGAAGATGCAGTCAGAATGGCTTCAGAAACACCTGCCCGCATTATGGGTGTGCTCGACCGCAAAGGTACACTGGAAAGAGGAAAAGATGCAGACATCATCGCTCTTGACCGCGACCTGAATGTTCGTGCCGTATGGGCAATGGGAAAACTGGTGGAAGGTACCAACAAACTTTTTTAACGACTTAAATACTCGACGATTATGTTGACTCAAATCATAAATGGGCATATTCTTACCCCACAAGGATGGTTGAAAGACGGCTCTGTCCTCATTAGCGACGGAAAAATCCTGGAAGTAACTAACAGCGACCTGGCTGTTATCGGTGCAACAGTAATTGATGCCAAAGGCATGTACATCGTACCAGGATTTGTAAGCATGCACGCACACGGAGGTGCCGGACACGATTTTACAGAAGGTACTACCGAAGCTTTTCAGAAAGCTACACAAGCTCACCTGGCCCACGGAGCAACTTCTATCTTCCCCACACTAAGTTCTACCAGCTTTGATAATATCAAATGTGCAGTAACTACATGCGAGGAACTGATGAAAGCACCTGGAAACATTATTCAAGGACTTCACATTGAAGGTCCGTACCTCAATA
>ENA-OQHP01000132-OQHP01000132.1-human-gut-metagenome-genome-assembly--contig:-NODE-132-length-24287-cov-3.540480_pt1 | contig 24287 bp, 26 predicted proteins | sample MGYA00242563_ERZ504717 | MGnify/ENA primary metagenome ERZ504717 (study PRJEB26092, sample SAMD00036212) | human gut metagenome | host: Homo sapiens | study: EMG produced TPA metagenomics assembly of... | reverse complement strand
TTTGTGATGCGGCTTGTGCGATCCCAGCATGGTGAGTGCGGCGACAGCTCGTCATGAATTTCCGTATTGCCCGGATTGGCAAACATTTCACTGTTCACCGTCTCCACGCCCGAAGTGGCGATCTTGTCCTTTAAGTCCACTATGATGCGTTGGGCAGTTTTCAGGCCGATGCCTTTTACCGTTTTCAATAATTTGTCATTACCGGAACTGATTACTCCGCACAGCTCGGAAGGGGATAAGGCCGACAGAATCATACGTGCCGTGTTGCCGCCGATGCCCGATACGGAAATCAGTAACAAAAACAACTCCCGTTCCTGTTTGGTCGAGAATCCGTAGAGTACGTAGGCGTCTTCCCGGATCGCTTCATAAATATATAATTTCGTATTGCTCTGATTCTGAATGGCCGAATACGTATTCAATGAGATATTGATGCCATACCCCATCCCGTTACAATCTAAAACCACCGTTGCCGGAGTAATCTCCGCAATGTCTCCTTTAATATATTCTATCATGGTTGTTTCATTTGAAAATTTACAGTTCTTTGCAAAAATAGGACATCTATCTTTTAAATTATAAGTTCGGCAAGAATATTTTTAAATTATTAGGTCGTAGTGAACAAAAAACGAGGCAAAATGTTTATTTTTGCAGCGAATTAACAGATAATAGTAAACTAAACCCAATAAAAGATGAAAAAAATAAGAGCGGCCGTGGTTGGATACGGTAACATTGGTCAGTATGTAGTGGAGGCTTTGGAGCTGCTCCCGATTTGAGATTGCAGGTATCGTCCGTCGTAGCGGTGCGGAAAACAAGCCTGCCGAGTTGGAAGCATACGCTGTGGTGAAAGATATAAGGGAATTGAAAGATGTGGATGTGGCTGTGCTGGCTACTCCGACCCGTAGCGTGGAAGAATATGCGAAAGAGATTCTGGCAATGGGTATCAATACGTAGATAGTTTCGACATTCATACGCAAATCACTTCTCTCCGCCGTTCATTGGATGAGTCGGCAAAGCCGGTAAGGCTGTCGCTATTATTTCTGCCGGATGGGATCCGGGAAGCGATTCTGTAGTCCGTACACTGCTGGAAGCCATCGCTCCGAAGGGTATTACTTATACCAATTTCGGTCCGGGACGCAGCATGGGGCATTCCGTAGCAGTCCGTGCCATTGATGGAGTGAAGGATGCTTTGTCCATGACTATTCCTGTGGGAACCGGTATCCATCGCCGTATGGTGTATGTGGAACTGGAGGAAGGTGCGGACTTCAAGACTGTGGAAGCCGCCATCAAGTCGGATCCTTATTTTGTAAATGACGAGACACATGTAAAACAAGTTCCATGTGTGGACGATTTGAACGACGTAGGTCATGGCGTTAACCTGGTTCGCAAAGGGGTATCGGGCAAGACTCACAATCAGTTGTTCGAGTTTGACATGAAGATTAATAATCCGGCTCTTACCGCGCAGGTGCTGGTTTGCGTGGCACGCGCCTCCATGAAACAGCAGCCCGGATGTTATACCATGATCGAAGTTCCTGTAATTGATCTGCTGTGCGGCGACCGTGAGGAACTGATTGCCCATTTGGTATAAAGAGGTTTCCTCAAAAAGAACGATATTCTGAAAATCTCTTCTCTGTTTTATTCCGGAGAAGAGATTTTTTATTTCCTTTGTGTTCATAAACAAAGAAATAGAACAATGATAGCAAGTATTGTATGGGATGTGGATCCTATCTTATTTAAAGTAGGTAGTTGGGAAGTGCGTTGGTATGGGCTGATGTGGGGCCTTGGTTTCATATTGGCTTATGAAATGGTAAGCCGTTTATTCAAAAAAGAGAAGTATCCGGAAGAGTGGGTGGACAAGCTTTTTGTCTATTGCATAGTCAGTACGGTCATTGGCGCCGTCTGGGGCACTGTTTGTTTTATGAATGGGACTATTATGGCGCCCATCCTGTTGAAATATTCAAGATTTGGAAAGGCGGGCTGGCAAGTCACGGAGGGGTGTTCGCCATCATTCTGGCTCTGATGTGGTACTCGAAAAAGTAACCCGGAAAAGTGTGTGGTGGTTGTTTGACCGCATGATACCTGCTGTGGCGATTGTCTGCTTCTGTATCCGTTTTGGTAATTTAATGAATTCCGAGATATTCGGATATCCACACGTTGCCTTGGGGATTTGAATTTGTCCGTTCCCGGGAGTGGCATCAGCTGTATGAAGGTTTGCCTTGCCATCCTACTCAGATTTATGAAATGCTGTATTGCCTGGTTGCCGGTGTAACTGCCTGGGTGATGTACCATACATACCATTTACAAAAGAGGGTGGGATTAATAACCGGAGTAAGCTTGCTTATATTCTTTGGCACTCGCTTTGCTCTGGAGTTTATGAAGAATCCGCAGGTTGCCGAAGAGGCGGATATGACTTTTAACATAGGGCAGTGGCTCAGTGTGCCGCTGATTCTGCTGGGGGCGTATCTCATAGCCACCAGCGCACCCGGAAAGAATAAAGGTTCCGGGAGAGGGGGGAAGCAGGTGAAAGGATACCTTTTCAGCCTTCCGGCATCGCCCTGTATATCACGTGCGGGGCGCGTCCGTTTCTTTCTATTTTCTTTTCGCTGCTCCATTGGCGTAGTTCGCTGCCGGCTTTTGTTTTCAGCAACCCTGTCAAGGCACAATATTCCTTGCAAGTGATAATGGAGTGCTCTTTCAGATAATTTGTCAGCCGTACAAAGCGTTCTTCTGCTGAATATCGGGTGGAGGAGGTCCGGAAACCATATTCCGCCCGTTCCAGCTTTCCTTTGCTTCGTACCTCCTTACGGAATTTCCGGGTGGGTTTGAACTTTATGTTGTCAAAATGTACCGATGCGGCGCGTATCTCGCTTTTGTCCGTTACCTTGCGGCAAGTCAGTGTGGCCGAGAATGTGCCCAGTTCTCCCAGTTTTACGTTATAACCGTCTGCCAGGTAATTGGCGATAATGCTTTCCAGGTCACATAACAGACCGACGACGGTCCCTTCGTGGACGGTAGAACGCCGGGCGATGTCTTTAGCCAGGTCTTTCAGGTTTTTTGTGCCCGATACTACAATTTGCGGATACAGGGTGGGCTGTTCCTTCTCTCCCTGTATGTCGGGGGAGGTTTTGAAATCATACTTTGCTGCCATGTTTAATGCTTTTTAATAGGGAGATTAAGTCGTTTCTTGCTGAACGCTAAGGGGATTCTTTCTATTAACTTCTATAGACGCAGGCAATGGACCGTACGGTTTACTGTAGTGGACTGTACGGTCTGCTATAGTGGATTGTACAGTCTGCCATCGGAGTCTGTCTTAGTATTCAGGACAAAAGTACTTAATCATACTGGAAAAACCTATTAATTCATAGGAGAAAAGAGCTTGTACGGGCAAATTAGATGTTTCCCTTGAAGGTTTGAGGGGTTTTCCTTTCATTGTGGTGTCTTTCTTTTCAGTTGGTGTGCTGTAAAGGTAAGTGTTTTATGCTGATTACCGGCATACTTCGGATAGAAAAAGAGGAGGCGGGCTGACAGTAGGCTGAAGGATTATCCTTCAGGTGTTTTCTTCGATGGAATGGGGAAAAACAGCCCAAACTGAAGGCTGAAGGAAAATTGGCATGAATTTGTTTTTAGAGGTGAAAAGGCGTATGGTTCACGAGAAATGTTACATAATCCGTCACTTTTGTTGCAATGAAACAAATGCCGGCAGCTGTAACAAATGTTTTATAGAGGTTGCCGGCTGTCCCCTACCTTTGCCTCAGAAAAACTTCTAAAAACATTTAATGCTATGAACAAAAATCAGCAAAAGAACCGGATGGGCGCGGTCATTATTTTACTTGCCGCCGCTTGCTTGAATGGTTATGCACAACAAGATTCTACCAAAGTGTCCTCTGATTCGAAAGAGGAAGGCAATCGCAATGTCATGTTGAATGCGGCTAGTGCCAATGGTCCTCGTGAAATCTCTATCGGTCTGCCCGGTGGTGATGTGAATGTACTCGAAAATGGTCTGCCTGTGGTATATAATTCGAATCCTCATAATGTAAACACGCATTGGCGCGGAGACAGCAGCTTGGGACATACCGGATTGCTGAAGATTTCCGAAACAGCGATTACTACCGGTAATATAGGTTATGCTGTCAATTCGTTTACGGAACTCGGCTTGGATAAAGAGAAGAAAATGAATGGTGTGCTGAACTACGGCACCAATCATTTCGGTAAACAGCAATTTGACTTCAATCTGAATGGAAGCATCGGAAAAGATTGGTTTTACAGCGGCAGCATCTATCAGAATTTTGATCCGGGTTCGTTCAAACTGCGTTTTGCGCAATATCAGGACCGGACTCAGATCTATAAGTTTGCCTTGACCAAGTTCTACAATGAAGGACGTGGACAGCTCTCTGCCATCTACCATTACAGCAACAGCCATTGGTTGTCCAATGCTACCACCGGTGCACCATTATTTATGTAGGCGATGGGAGTGTGAAGGAAATTCCCGGTTTCGGACTGGGGACTTCTTCTTATCTGCCCAATGTATCGGATATGGTTTATATGGACATGCGTACCGGCGAGATGAAAAAGATCAGTCTGTATGATGCTACGGCCAGTAAAGGAAATCAGTTGACGGTTCTGAACCGTTACCGGTGGGATAACGGGTTGGAGTGGAAAATCAATATGAAGTATGACCATGCTTTGGGTTCCTATCTGTACCAGACTCCGATGTCTATGGAGCAGAAGTAGGAGCGACGGCTATAGCACCAAAGGACTGGATGGAACATTGAATCCTTATGAGGGATATGTACAGAGCCGCATGTCCTGTTTCAACCGGGGGAATATAGATGAGTTCTTCTTTACCACCGAGTTGTCGCGGAAGTATGATGATATGACTTGGCGTGTGGGGGTGAACGAATGGTATTATGATGTGGACTATGCTTCGAACACTACCATGTATGACCATACGGTGGAAGAATATCCCCAAATGTTGTACAGCGCTGATACGAAGGATATTCATCATTACGGAAACACTCCTTATTATAATCTGAACCAGAATGCTTCCGAATATTACAAAGGACATGAAAACAAACTGGCTCTTTATGCTACTCACGACTGGGACATCACCGATAAATGGAATGTGTATTATGGCGCACGCTTCGAGTACCAGCGTCTGGCAGGAAAGAACCTGGCGGTATATAATGCCGAAGGCAATCCGGTAGGCCGCTTTGCCGGTTATCATATCGGGGCAGTTGCAGCCGATGGTACGAAGATAGCTCCCCGTTATTTCAGTTACAATTGGCTGAACATGGCTTTCACGGCTGCCGCCACTTATAAAATGACAAAGCAGTTTGGCTTTACCGCCGATTTCACCTACAATACCCAGCGGCCGAATATGTCGAACTTTGCTCCTGCCGAGATGCCGAATGTAGATAAGATTACAATTCCGTTGGGGCGTGCGGGTATTTATTTCAATAATGACTGGATTAGTCTGACCTCACTGTTCAGTTACATTGCCAAGACTAACAACAACTCTACCTTGAATCTGATTAATCCGAATAATGATAAGGATATTAAGGCGGCCGCATTGAGTTATGATATTGAAACAATAGGGTGGACGACGGATGCGGTGGTGAAACCTTTCAAAGGATTTGATTTCCACTTCCTGTTCACTTACCAAAGCCCGAAGTATAAGAAGTATGAAACGGGAGTGACCTTTAGTGACGGGACAACATCGGGTATCAATGCCACCGGCAATATCGTTACCGAAATTCCGAAGGTGCTGATTGAACTGGACCCTAGTTACAACATTACCAAAGACTTGAAGGTATGGGCCAGTTTCCGTTACTTCAGCAAGACGTATGCAAATATTAAAAATGCCTATTATTTCAACGGCCGTTGGGAAACATTCGGTGGAATAAACTGGAATGTGAACAAACATTTGTCCTTAAGCGGAACTGTGATAAACTTCTTGAACCAGACCGGGGCGAAAGGAAGTATTTCGGGAGCCGAGCTGGTAGATAAGGAGAATGCGGCGGCATATAACGGCGCATGGATGGCAGGCAGCTATATCCGTCCGTTCACCGTAGAATTTGCGGCGAAAATAACATTCTGATTCAAGAGGGATTTAATTCTTCTTTATGGTGGAAAAGTAACATTTATACATAAGAATGAAACAAATGTTTCAGCCGGTAAGGCAGGTTTCCGTTAACTTTGCCGATAACGAAAAACAATCAAACAAAACTTTTAATATCCTATACTTCATGAAAACAAATCTTGTTAACCTTGCATTAGGTTTAGCCTTTACAGGAGGCGCTGTTTCTTGTCAGTCACAAAAAAATGACCTGGTTTTCGAACATCAGGGAGATACGGTGACAATCGTACATATTGCCCGTCCCGCTAACTATTTGTTGCTTCCGATTCAGGAGAGCAGCAAGGAAGGACTGGTAAGGCTGGATACTGGGAGCCCCGCAGATACCGATATGGATGTGCGTCTGGCTACAGACAGCGTTGAATATTATGTTCCGTTTGCCTTGCCTCAGGGAAGTGAGGAGCTACTGTCATTATAAAGAAGGTGGCGGCAGATGCGCTGTGTTGGGACAGCATCCGGGTTTCGGATACATTTGATACGGCAAACAGGGATAAGTTCCGTCCGGTTTATCATCACACTCCGCTTTATGGCTGGATGAATGATGCCAACGGACTGGTTTATAAAGACGGTGAATATCACCTTTATTTTCAATATAATCCATACGGCTCCGTATGGGGAAATATGCACTGGGGACATTCCGTGAGCAAGGATTTGGTTCATTGGGAGCATCTTGACCCGGCGATTGCCCGTGATACATTGGGGCATATCTTTTCGGGAAGTGCCATTGTGGATAAACATAACAGCGCAGGCTACGGTGAAAATACAATTGTCGCTTTTTATACTTCGCACCGTAATATACCCGGTGGGCAGAGCCAGGTACAAAGTATGGCATACAGTACGGACAACGGGCGTACTTATACGAAGTATGAACAGAATCCGGTTCTTACTCCGTTTGACGGACTACAGAATTTCCGTGACCCGAAGGTCTTTTGGTATGAACCCGAACAGAAATGGATTATGATTGTCAGTGCGGATAAGAATATGCGTTTTTATTCATCTGCCAACTTGAAGCAATGGGAATATATGAGTGAGTTTGGAGAAGGATTTGGTCCTCAGCCCAATCAGTTCGAATGTCCGGATTTCATCCAACTTCCTGTAGATGGTGACCGGACCAGGATGAAATGGGTGATGATTGTCAATATCAATCCGGGATTTGTCTATGGAGGCAGCGGTACGATGTATTTTACAGGCGACTTTGACGGGCATCAGTTTGTATGTGATACGAAACCCGAGGTGGTGAAATGGCTCGACTGGGGGAAAGATCATTATGCCACTGTTTGTTTCTCGAATACCGGCGACCGTGTCATTGCCGTACCTTGGATGAGCAACTGGCAGTATGCTAACTATACTCCTATACAACAGTTCCGCAGTGCCAATGCTTTGCCGCGTGAGCTGAGTCTGTATACGGGAGAAGACAAACAGCTTTATCTGAGTGCCGCACCGGTAAAGGAAACGGAGCACTTGCGGAAAGATTCTAAAAAGCTGGATGATTTTACAGTAAATGGCGAGAAGCGTTTAGAAACACTTTTTGAAAATAACGACGGCGCTTTTGAACTGGAATTGCAACTGGTGTCGGCTGGTAAAGAGGCTGGTTTTGAATTGCTGAACAGTTTGGGTGAGAAGGTGAAGATTTATCTGGATGCTTCGGAGGGACGTGTGGTAATGGACCGTGCGGAAAGCGGTATTGTAGACTTTGGCAAGAAGGTAAAACCGCATGATTTGGATACCGAAGAAGTTATGCTCGTTATAAAGAGGTTACGGTGAATTATAAAAATGATTTTGCTTTGGGTACTTGGGCTCCGATAAACACCGCGAAGGCACATAAATTCAAGTTTTTGTGGATAATGGAAGTGTGGAGTTGTTTGTTGACGGTGGCCGCGTTGCCATGACTAATCTGGTATTCCCGAATGAACCTTATAACTCTTTGCGTTTTATAGTAAAGGAGGAGAGATGAAAATTTCAAATTTCACAATATATAAGTTAGGTTTGTAAACTAAGTATAAAGTCATGAATAGCAATAAAAATCTGTATGCCAAATTAATTCCGGTGATGCTGTGTTTCTTCGCCATGGGATTTGTAGACCTGGTGGGGATTGCATCGAATTATGTAAAAGCGGATCTGGATCTGACAGACTCTCAAGCCAATATATTTCCTTCCTTGGTCTTCTTCTGGTTCCTGATTTTCTCCGTACCTACAGGTATTCTGATGAATAAGATAGGGCGTAAGAAGACAGTTCTTCTGAGTCTGATTGTCACTTTTGCCTCTTTGCTGCTCCCTATATTCGGCGACGGCTATACGCTTATGTTGATTTCTTTCTCTTTACTGGGTATCGGTAATGCGTTGATGCAAACCTCTTTGAATCCGTTGCTGAGTAATATTATTGCGGGGGAAAAGTTGGCAAGTACATTGACTTTCGGTCAGTTTGTAAAAGCTATTGCTTCCTTTCTTGCCCCTTACATTGCCATGTGGGGAGCGATGCAGGCTATTCCTACTTTCGGGCTTGGCTGGCGGGTATTATTTCCTGTTTATATGGTGATAGCCGTTTTTGCCATCGTGTTGTTGGGGCTGACCCCTATTGAGGAAGAGAAACCCGATAAAGCGTCCGGCTTCAAAGCGTGCTTTTCCTTGTTGGGAAACCGTTTATTCTCTTGTCTTTCATTGGGATCATGTGCCATGTCGGTATTGATGTCGGTACGAATACAACGGCTCCTAAAATCTTGATGGAGCGTTTGGATATGACATTGGCTGAGGCCGGTTTTGCAACAAGTCTTTATTTTATTTTCCGTACGGTGGGTTGCTTCCTCGGAGCCTTTATCTTGCAAAAGGCTTCTGCAAAGTCTTTCTTTGCTCTCAGTGTCGTGTTCATGTTGCTGGCAATGGTGGGATTATTTATATTCCATTCGGAAACAATTATTTATATTTGCATTGCCATGATTGGTTTCGGTAACTCCAATGTGTTCTCTATTATATTCTCGCAGGCATTGTTTGCCATGCCCGAAAAGAAAAATGAAGTTTCCGGATTGATGATTATGGGGCTGTTCGGCGGTACGGTATTTCCGTTGGCCATGGGAGTTGCCGGTGATGCCATGGGGCAGAGTGGCGCTGTGGCGGTGATGACTGTCGGAGTTATCTATTTGTTGATGTATACCTTGAAAATAAAGAAATGATTTTAATTGTAAACAGTAAATAATATCATGAATCAAATCATCGTAGGAATGGGTGAGGCACTATGGGATGTGCTGCCCGAAGGAAAGAAAATTGGTGGTGCTCCGGCAAACTTCGCTTATCATGTGTCACAATTCGGTTTTGACAGCCGGGTGGTCAGTGCGATTGGCGATGACAAGCTGGGTAATGAGATACTTGAGAATTTTGATGGTAAGAACTTGAAGTATCAGATAGAGAAAGTGCCTTATCCCACAGGAACCGTACAGGTGGAACTGGACCCTAATGGGGTACCTATGTATGATATAAAAGAAGGGGTGGCTTGGGATAATATACCTTTTACACCTGCTTTGGAAGAGTTGGCAAAGAATACCCGTTCCGTATGCTTCGGCTCGTTGGCACAGCGTAGTGTGGTTTCAAGGGAAACAATCAACCGTTTTCTGGATGTGATGCCCGAAGGAGAAGGACAATGTAAAATTTTCGATGTGAATTTGCGCCAAGGTTTCTATACGAAGGAGATTCTTTGCAACTCGATGAAAAAATGTAATATTTTAAAGATTAATGACGAGGAGTTGGTCACAGTGAGCCGTATGTTCGGTTATCCCGGCATAGACTTGCAGGATAAATGCTGGATTCTGTTGGCGAAATATAATCTGAAGATGTTGATTTTAACGTGTGGTGTCAATGGCAGTTATGTCTTTACTCCGGGTGAGATTTCATTTGTAGAGACTCCGAAGGTGGAGGTGGCCGATACGGTAGGTGCGGGCGATTCGTTCACGGCGACTTTGTAGCTGCTATTTTGAAGGGAAAGCCGGTTGCCGAGGCGCATAAACTGGCTGTTGAGGTTTCTGCATACGTATGTACGCAAAACGGGGCTATGTCTGAGTTGCCGGCTCGTTTAAAGAATGAGTTGATTTAAATTTTAATGGTTGCGGATACTCATTCAAATTGGATTGGAAATCATATTGTCTGAGGCTGTATCGCGAAGAACCTGTAAATACAAATAGATGTAATCAGGTTCTTCGCGATGTTCTTTTTTTACTTTCTCTTGCAGATGTTTGTTTTATTGGCGGTTACCTTTTATCTTTGTTATCTATAAATACCTTGAGGAATATGAAAAAACATCTTTTGTTTTTGATTTTATGCCTTATGGGAATTCTGACATCGTGCAGTCAGAAACATACGCGCTATTACATTGGTGTTTCACAATGTAGTGATGACGAATGGCGGCATAAAATGAATCATGAAATTGTACGTGAAGCCTTGTTTTATGATGGGGTGGAGGTGGAGATCCGTACCGCGAAAGATAATAGCCGGAATCAGATAGAAGATATCAACTATTTTATTGACAGGAAAGTTGATTTATTGATTGTCGCTCCGAATGAGGCGGCGGCTGTCACTCCTGTTGTGGAGAAGGCATACGGCTGGGAATACCTGTTGTGGTAATTGACCGTAAGATTTTGTCGGACCGTTATACGGCTTTTGTGGGCGCTGATAATTGTGAGATTGGCAAAGATGTGGGACAATATATTGTGAACCGTTTGGGTGGAAAAGGGAAGATTTTGGAGATAACGGGACTGGAAGGTTCCACTCCGGCTATGGAGCGTCATAGAGGATTGGCGGATGCCTTGAAGCAGAGCCTGGAATAGAAATTGCCGCCAGCGTGGACGGAGCCTGGCTGCAAAGTGTGGCTGGGGAGAAAATGGATTCCATACTTCAAGACAATAAGGATATAAATCTGGTTTTTGCCCAAAATGACCGCATGGCTGTCGGGGCTTATTTGTCGGCCAGACAGCGACAGTTGGAAAAGGAAATGTTGTTTGTCGGTATTGATGCGTTGCCTGGCAAGGGGTATGGAGTGGAGCAGGTACTGGAAGGAGTGTTGGATGCCACTTTTATTTACCCTACCGGAGGAGATAAAGTGATGCAGGTGGCGATGGATATTTTGGAGAAGCGTCCGTATGAACGGGATACTAAGTTATCAACAGCCCTTGTTGATAAAACGAATGCCCGTGTCATGCAGTTGCAGACAGACCACATTGCCGAACAGGACGGAAAGATAGAACGGCTGAATAATCAGGTGGACGAATATTGGTCAAGATACTCTGCCCAGACCATGTTTCTGTATGCATGTCTGATTATCCTGTTACTGTTTGCTGCCTTATTGGCGATCATCGTCCGTGCGTATTGGACAAAGAACCGGATGAACATGGAGTTATCCCGTCAAAAGAAACAATTGGAGGAACAACGCGACCAACTGATCAGCCTCTCCAAGCAGTTGGAAGAGGCGACTCATGCCAAACTGGTCTTCTTTACGAATGTTTCTCATGATTTCCGTACTCCGCTTACTTTGGTTGCCGATCCGGTGGAACAGCTTTAGAGGATAAAGACTTGACCTCTAAGCAACGATCCTTATTGAAAGTGGTACATAAGAATGTGAATATTCTGTTGAGGCTGGTCAACCAGATTCTTGATTTCCGTAAGTATGAAAATGGTAAACTGGAGTTGGTGAGAACCAATATGGACCTGCGTGCGCAATTACAGGAATGGAGCCATGCATTTCAAACATTGGCTTTGAGAAAGCATATCCATTTTGTTCTGGACGTGAACGATGACCGGACAGACTGTCTGATGGCGTTGGATGCCGAAAAGATGGAACGTGTCTATTTTAATTTGTTGTCCAATGCGTTTAAGTTTACCCCGGAGAATGGAACTATCACTGTCACACTTTCTACTTTAATAAAGGAGGAAAATAGAAGATATGTCCGTCTGGTAGTTGCTGATACCGGTTCGGGAATCTCTGTCCGGCACATCCGGCATATTTTCGACCGCTTTTATCAGATGGATGTGAACCATGCGGGCTCAGGTATTGGTCTTGCTTTGGCAAAGGCTTTTGTCGAGTTGCACGGCGGGGTGATAACGGTGGACAGTGTGGAAGGAAAAGGAACAGTGTTTACGGTGGATATTCCTATGGAGATAGTGGAGGAGCAGTCTGTAGATCGGATACAGGAACCGCACACTACACAGCCGACGGTGGTGGAGGAATTGGAGGAAACGGAAACAGAAGAACGGCTTCCGGATGAGAATAAGGAATGCATCTTGATAATTGACGATAATGCGGATGTACGTGGCTATGTGAAATCATTATTGAAAGAGGAATATACGGTGATAGAGGCTGCCGACGGACATGCCGGATTAAAGAAAGCTATGAAATATGTGCCTGATGCCATTATCTGTGATGTGATGATGCCGGTGATGGACGGATTGGAATGTTGCAGGAAGCTGAAAATGGAATTACAGACTTCTCATATTCCGGTGATGTTGCTTACTGCCTGTTCTTTGGATGAACAGCGGATACAGGGGTTTGAATGTGGAGCGGATTCTTATATTTCCAAACCTTTTAATTCCAAATTGTTACTGGTGCGTCTTCGGAATCTGATTGATAACCATAAGCGGTTGAAACAGTTTTTCGGAGATAAGATTACTTTGTCTAAAGAGTCTGTAAGCGAGGTGGATAAAGGATTTGTGGAGCGCTTCAGAGAGCTGATAGAAGCAAATTTGATAGATTCTGAGTTAAGTGTGGAAGAATTAGGCAGTAAGATGGGATTAAGCAGGGTGCAGCTTTATCGTAAGATTAAGGCACTTACCAATTATTCTCCCAATGACTGGTGCGTATTGCCAGATTAAAGAAAGCTGCTTCTTTGTTGGCTTCTTCTGAGAAAACCATATCCGAGATAACGTATGAGGTAGGTTTTACATCTCCTTCTTATTTTACCAAGTGTTACAAGGAATATTTCGGAGAAGTCCTACGGATTTCTTGAAACGCAGAGGATAATTGTGGGGGCGGACACGCAGCTCCGCCCTACAAGGAATACTTTAAATCAGTGTTGATAAATCTTTTTCGGCTACAAAAGAGAGATTATTAAGAATAATCACTTCCCTTGCTCTGTCCGGATTGTCTGTCCGGAAAATCAAGATGCCTTTATTTCCTAACAGGAAGGAATACAGATAAGTAATGCCTATTTGGGCTTCACTGAAAATGGTGATGGCGTCTGCCGCCCGCCCCGGCTGATTGTCTAGTGTGATGGCGAACACATCGGAGAGTGCCACGGAGATTCCTGCCTCTTTCAGCGTCTCGTATGCGCGTTTGGGTTCCGAGCAGATGATACGGTAAATACCATACTCTACTGTATCGGCAATGGTAGAGGCAATCAGCTGTATGCCTGCTTCTTTCAATAAGTTCAATACTTTCTGTAGTGTCCCCGATTTGTTTTCGATGAAGACGGATAATTGTTGTATAGTCATAAACTTATTTTTTAAAAGGTTTTACGTAAGTCTTTCACACGGACTGCTTTACCTTCCGATTTAGGCAGTGCTCCTTTGGGTACCAGTTTCACACGTGGGGTAACCAATATCTCATCTTTCAGTTGGCGGGTAATTTCCCGGGTCAATGCTTGCAGGCGTCCATAGTCATCGGTGAACAGTTGGCTCAATTCCACTTCTACAGTCATTTCGTCATTAGATTCGGCGGTTTCGAGTGTGATCAGATAGTCACTGCCCAATTCTTTGAATTGCAATAAAATCGTTTCAATCTGAATGGGGAAGATATTGACCCCTTTCAGGATAATCATATCGTCGCTGCGCCCTTTCATTCTGTCCAGACGTTTGTGATGGCGGCCGCAGGGGCATTCCCCCGGCAGAATGCGGGTCAGATCACGGGTACGGTATCTCAATAACGGCATCGCCTCGCGGTTGATGGTGGTCAGTACCAGTTCGCCACTTCACCTTCGGGCACAGGTTCCAATGTGTCGGGGTCAATGATTTCTACGATATAATAGTCTTCCCATATATGCAATCCGTTTTGTTCCTGGCATTCAAAAGCCACACCGGGACCGCACATTCGGACATGCCGAAAGAGTTGTAGGCTTTTACACCCAGCATATCTTCGATGCGGCGGCGTTGTTCTTCGGAATGAGGTTCCGCTCCTATGATCAATGTTCTCAATTTGGTGTCACGACGCGGATCAATCCCCATTTCCTGCATTACCTCGTACATACGGGCTGCGTAACTGGGAATGGCGTGCAAGGCGGTGGTTCCGAAATCGGAGATGAATTTCAACTGGCGTTTGGTGTTTCCGGCAGCGGCAGGTACAGTCAGCATTCCCAGCCTTTCAGCACCATATTGAAAGCCCAGCCCGCCGGTGAACATTCCATAGCCGGAAGAGTTCTGGAAAATATCTCCCGGACGTAATCCTACCATATAAAGACAACGGGCCACTGCATTAGCCCATTCGTCAAGGTCTTTTGGTATGCAGAATGACAGTGGGATTTCCGGTTGTTCCACTGGATGAGTGAAGGCGGACTGTTTTTTCCAAAGGTACGGACGCCAGTCCGAAAGGATAAGTGTCACGTAGATCTTGTTTGGTGGTAAACGGGATTTTCTGTAAATCATCCAATGAACGGATATCTTCCGGACTCAGATGATTTTCGGCAAACCGTTGTTTATAGAAAGGGGAATTCATGCAATGGCGGACAGTCTTTTGCAGTCGTTCCAATTGTAGTTTCTCAATTTCGGGTCGTGTCAGGGTCTCTAACTCTTTGTGTAAATACATAGCATTTCCTGTTTAGTTGGTTATCAGTCCGACAAAAATAGAAAAAAATATAATGCGGTTGGGAATAAGCTGACAAAATATGTATCTTTGGAGGATTTTAATTTGAAAATGTGATGAAAAAAACATTGTTTGTAATAGGTATGCTGTTATGTGGGCTTTCATTGTACGCTCAGGATATGAAAACTCTTTTTATTGCCATGCCCGATTCGGTGGCTCCTTTATTGACAAAGGTAAATCGTGAGGATTGTGTGGATTTTCTGGCAAGCAATATGAAAGCGGAAGTGAAAAATCGTTTTGGCAAAGTATCTGAACTGAAAAGACTGACGGCTGATTATTTGTTTCTGCAAACCACCGGAAGTAGTTCTATGGAAATGAAACTGTTACCCTTGAATGATTCTGTAAAGGTGATTTGTGTAGTGAATACTGTTTGCGGTCCGGCTTGTGATAGTGAAGTTCGTTTTTATAATACGGACTGGCAGCAGCTGGTGAAGGAGGATTTTATTCAGCTTCCCTCCGTCGGGGCTTTTTATCTGCCGGTGGATACGCTGACCGATGAGGCTTATGCCGCGATTAGAGAGAAGGCGGATATGGATTTGGTGAAAGCCACTTTATCAGAAGACAAACCTATTATTTCTTTTACTTATACTACTCCGGATTATCTGGCAAAGACGGAACGGGAAAAATTGGTTGTATACATCAGGAAAGAACCTGTAGTGTATGAATGGAAGGGGGGAAAGTATAATGATGTATCTTTGAAATAAAGGTGGATATGTATGATAAAATAAAAGGCTGCAAACTTATCGGGTTGCAGCCTTTTATTTTGGAACTTATGTATAAGTTACAAATTACTTTTTCATACGGTTGCCGTAGCGGCTCATGAACTTGTCTACACGACCAGCTGTATCTACTAACTTGGATTTACCAGTGTAGAACGGGTGTGATGTATTAGAAATTTCCAGTTTTACCAACGGATAAGTTTCACCTTCGAATTCGATGGTTTCTTTTGTGCTACAAGTTGAACGTGACAAAAATACATCACCGTTTGACATGTCTTTGAATACTACGGGACGATAGTTTTCAGGATGAATACCTTTTTTCATTTCTGTATATTATTTTATTGTTATTATTTTTTTACTTGTCTGGTAAACAATATTGGGTGTAATGGTCCATTTTGGACCGCAAAGATACTGCTTTTCTTTGAAATAGAAAAAACTTCGGGCTGTTTTTTCTTCTAAAAGCCTTATTTTCTTCTTTTATAGTATTGTAAGGTAGACATTACAATATAATCAGTTTGTATGTTTTAGTGAAGAAAATAGTTAATAAAATCATTTTTTATGAGATATTTTTGGTGTGAACTTGCCATAGTTAGCGCATTTATGATTACTTTTGCAGTGGAATTTAATTCACTAACAATTATAAATATTAGAACAATGGTTAATTACAAAGATTTAGGTCTGGTAAACACTAGAGATATGTTTGCTAAGGCTATCAAAGGTGGATATGCAATTCCTGCATTCAACTTCAACAATATGGAACAGATGCAGGCTATCATCAAAGCTGCAGTAGAAACAAAATCTCCGGTTATTTTGCAGGTTTCAAAAGGTGCTCGTCAGTATGCTAACGCTACTTTGTTGCGTTACATGGCTCAGGGTGCTGTAGAATATGCAAAAGAATTAGGTTGTGCAAAACCTGAAATCGTTCTTCACCTTGACCACGGAGATACTTTCGAAACTTGCAAGAGCTGTATCGACTCAGGTTTCTCTTCTGTAATGATCGACGGTTCTCACCTGCCTTACGAAGAAAACGTAGCTTTGACTAAGAAGGTGGTTGACTACGCTCATCAGTTTGATGTAACTGTAGAAGGTGAATTGGGTGTATTGGCCGGTGTGGAAGATGAAGTTTCTTCTGATCATCATACTTATACTGACCCTGAAGAAGTAATTGATTTTGCTACTCGTACAGGTTGCGACTCATTGGCTATCTCTATCGGTACTTCTCACGGTGCATACAAATTTACTCCGGAACAGTGCCACATTGATCCTGCTACAGGTCGTATGGTTCCTCCTCCTTTGGCATTCGAAGTATTGGATGCTGTAATGGAAAACTTCCGGGATTCCCCATCGTTCTTCATGGTTCTTCATCAGTTCCTCAGGAAGAAGTTGAAACAATCAACAAGTATGGTGGTGCATTGAAGGCTGCTATCGGTATCCCTGAAGAAGAATTGCGCAAGGCTGCCAAGTCTGCTGTTTGCAAAATCAACATTGACTCAGACTCTCGTTTGGCTATGACTGCTGCTATCCGTCAGACTTTTGCTGAAAAACCGGCAGAATTCGACCCGCGTAAGTACTTAGGTCCGGCTCGTGACAATATGGAAAAACTGTACAAGCACAAAATTATTAACGTGCTGGGTTCAGACAATAAATTGGCTGAATAATTGATTCATCCTATATAACGGAAAAAAGCTGCTTTCTTTATTGGAGACAGCTTTTTTTGTTTTAAGACCGGTTTCGGTATTGAAGAGGGGACTTGCCTGTATGTTTCTTGAAATAGCGGCCAAAAAAAGATTGGTCAGGGAAAGATAATCGGTTGGAGATCTCTTGAATACTTAGAGATGTGGATTGTAGTAATGCTTTAATCTCAAGAATTACATGTCGGTCAATAATGCTTTTGGCTGTGTTGCCGGATACGTTTTGTACGATTGTGGAAAGGTAACGGGGAGTGATGAATAGTTCGGCTGCATAGAAAGATACCTCACGTTGGGTGGTGCAATGTTTATGAATTAATTGGATGAAACGTTTGAATATCTCTTCCTGGCGATTTATTCCTTCGGTCTTTTTTTGCAGGAACAGGTGTTGGGTCTTGTCATAGAAGTCCAGAATGAAGTTTTGAATGAAATTTTTGAAGATCTGAATGCGGAAACTATTATCCCTGTCTTCATAAAGATCTTTCATGACCAAGCTGAGTCCGATGAATGGTTTTACACGTTCTTCAGGGATGACAATGCATGGATGCTCTTTTAGAAAGTGAAAGAAGGAGGGATCCAGACGTGAGGTGATCTCCCTGAAAAGGGTGTCGGAAAAAACAATATAGGAAACGGTAAAATCATGGCTGGCGCAGGTGCAATTGAAGATACTGCCGGGGAGAAGCAGAAGTTGGGTGTTCTCCGTCACTTCGTATGCCTGCAAATCAATTTCTATGTGGGCTTTTCCGCTACGGCAATGAAAAATAGATGCGTCTGCTAACTTCATGATCTGATTGGAGCATATATCTATACTTCTTCTATTCCGGTGATAAACGGTTCATTCTCTGGTAAACTCAATATTTCCATATTTATTCTTGTTTTGATGCAAAATTAACTATTATTTTTGTTATAATAGGAAATCTATTCCGAATTTGAACAATGGTAGCTAATAATTGAATGTGTCGGCTTGAAAAATTCCATCTACCTTTGCGTCCGAATTTAAAAGATTGGAATATGATGACATTGAACAAAAAATGGATGCGACTAATGGTATTGGTTGGTTGTGCTGCTTTGACAGCGTCGTGTAAACAGGCGCCTGTTGCACAAATGGAGGCGGAATATGCGGTATTAAAGGTATCACCGTCGGACAAAGTTTTGTCTACTACTTATTCGGCTACGATCCGTGGCCGCCAGGATATTGATATTTATCCGCAAGTTTCCGGTTTCCTTACCCGGCTTTGTGTGGAGGAAGGACAGGCAGTGCGTAAAGGGCAAGTCTTATTTATTATTGACCAAGTGCCTTATAAGGCGGCATTGGAAACAGCTGTGGCTAATGTGGAATCGGCGAAAGCCGGACTGGCAACAGCACAGTTGACATACGATAGCAAGAAAGAATTGTTTGCAAAGAAAGTAGTTTCTGAATTTGATTTGAGGACGGCAGAAAACTCATGGCTTACTGCCAAGGCCCAGTTGGCCCAGGCGAAAGCGCAGGAGGTGAGTGCCCGCAATGACCTTTCGTATACAGAAGTGAAAAGTCCTTCGGACGGGGTGATTGGTACATTGCCTTATCGGGTAGGTGCATTGGTTAGTGCCAGTTTGCCACAACCGTTGACTACGGTTTCTGATAATTCGGATATGTATGTCTACTTTTCGATGACTGAAAATCAATTGTTGACTCTGACCCGTCAATATGGTTCCAAAGCAGAAGCGTTGAAAAATATGCCGGAAGTGGAACTGCAATTGAATGACAAGTCTATGTATGGCGAAAAGGGACGCATCGAAACCATCAGTGGGGTGGTAGACCGTAATACGGGTACCGCAAGTCTGCGTGCCGTATTCCCGAATAAGAATGGGTTGCTGTATAGCGGAACATCGGGAAATGTGATTCTTCCGGTTACGATGAAAGGAAGTTTGGTTATTCCTCAGGCTACCACTTTGAAATTCAGGATATTACATACGTATATAAAGTCGTGGACGGCAAGGCACAATCAGCTCCTGTCAGTGTGACCCGTGTAAATGGAGGGCAGGAATATATCGTGAACGATGGATTGAAAGAGGGGGATGTCATTGTAGCGGAAGGCGTAGGTTTGCTGCGTGAAGGTACTCCCATTAAAGTAAAACAGAACTAAGAAAGACTATGAATTTAAGAACCTTTATAGAACGCCCCATCCTGTCGGCTGTTATTTCTATTTCGATAGTGGTAGTGGGTATCATCGGGCTGTTCACTTTGCCCGTCGAACAATATCCTGATATTGCTCCGCCTACCATTCAGGTAAGTACCTCTTATTTTGGTGCCAGTGCGGAAACTCTTCAGAAGAGTGTTATCGCTCCGTTGGAGGAAGCGATTAACGGTGTGGAAAATATGACTTATATGACTTCTACCGCTTCAAATGCCGGAGTTGTGGATATCACTGTGTATTTCAAACAAGGGACAGACCCCGATATGGCAGCGGTCAATGTGCAGAACCGTGTATCGAAGGCAACAGGACAGTTACCGGCAGAAGTAACGCAGGTGGGTGTGACTACCTCAAAGCGGCAGACCAGTATTTTGCAGATGTTCTCACTATATAGTCCGGGTGATTCGTATGATGAGAAATTCTTGTCCAACTATATCAGTATTAACTTGAAACCTGCTATTCTTCGTATCCAGGGTGTGGGTGATATGATGATTATGGGGGGTGACTATAGTATGCGTATCTGGATGAAGCCTGACGTGATGGCCCAGTATAAATTGATTCCATCGGATGTGACCCAAGTGTTGGCTGAACAGAATATTGAATCGGCTACCGGTTCATTCGGAGAAAACTCTGATGAAACTTATCAATATACAATGAAGTATAAAGGGCGTCTGATTACTCCGGAAAAGTTTGGGGAAATTGTGATCCGGTCTTCGGATAATGGCGAAGTGTTGAAGCTGAAAGAAATTGCGATATAGAGATGGGCGAGGAAAGCTATGCCTATCATGGGGCTATGAATGGTCATCCTGGTATTTCCTGTATGATTTTTCAGACGGCAGGATCGAATGCGACAGAAGTAAACAATAATATTGATACCTTTTTGGAAGAAGCAAGGAAGGATCTGCCCAAAGGGGTGGAGATGGTTCAGGTTATGAGCTCCAATGACTTTTTGTATGCATCTATCCATGAGGTGATAAAAACCTTGTTCGAGGCCATTTTTTTGGTAATCTTAATTGTATATGTATTTTTGCAGGATATCCGTTCTACTATTATTCCGTTGGTGGGGATCATCGTGTCCTTGATTGGTACATTTGCTTTTATGTCCATAGCAGGATTCAGTATCAACCTGATTACCCTGTTTGCTTTGGTGTTGGTGATCGGTACGGTGGTGGATGATGCCATTGTTGTCGTCGAGGCGGTGCAGGCGCGTTTTGATGTGGGATATCGTTCTTCTTATATGGCTAGTATTGATGCGATGAAGGGGATTAGCAATGCGGTCATCTCTTCTTCGTTGGTATTTATGGCTGTGTTTATTCCGGTTTCGTTTATGAGTGGAACTTCGGGTACTTTTTATACTCAGTTTGGTTTGACTATGGCGGTTGCCGTAGGTATCTCTGCCGTCAATGCACTGACTTTGAGTCCGGCGCTGTGTGCTTTGTTCTTGAAACCGTATATCAATGAGGATGGAACGGAAAAAACAATTTGCAGCACGTTTCCGTAAAGCGTTCAATGCTGCTTTCGATGCAATGATTGAACGATATAAGAAAGGGGTATTGTTCTTTATCAAACGCAAATGGATGGTATGGACACTTCTTGCGGCCTCGGTAGTACTATTGGCTTTCTTGATGAATACAACTAAAACCAGTTTGGTACCTGATGAAGACCAGGGGGTTGTATTTGTGAATGTCAGCACGGCGGCAGGTAGTTCATTGAAAACGACTAATGACGTAATGATGCGTATTGAAAAGCGCATGATGGATATTCCTCAGGTGCTGCATGTGCAGCGTGTGGCAGGTTATGGTCTGCTAGCCGGACAGGGTAACTCTTTTGGTATGTTGATTCTGAAACTGAAACCTTGGGATGAGCGTGAAGGAAAGGAAAATGATGTTCAGGCAGTAATCGGACAGGTATATGGCCGTACGGCAGACATCAAGGATGCCAGTATATTTGCTATTTCTCCGGGTATGATTCCGGGGTATGGTATGGGTAATGCGTTGGAACTCCATATGCAGGATAAACAAGGTGGTGATGTGGGCACTTTCTTCAATACCACTCAACAATATCTGGGTGCTCTGAACCAACGTCCCGAGATCGCGATGGCATACTCTACTTTTGATATCCGTTATCCGCAATGGACGGTAGAAGTGGATGCGTCCAAATGTAAGCGTGCCGGTATCACTCCGGATGCTGTGCTAAGCACATTATCCGGCTATTATGGTGGGCAGTATGTTTCAATTTTAATCGTTTCTCTAAAGTATATAAGGTTATGATTCAGGCAGATCCGAAATATCGTGTGGATGAAAGCTCGTTGAATAATATCTTTGTGCGTATGTCTAATGGCGAGATGGCTCCTCTCAGCCAGTTTGTGACATTGACCCGCAGTTATGGGGCAGAATCGCTGAGCCGTTTCAATATGTTCAATTCTATTGCTGTAAATGCAATGCCTGCCGAAGGGTATAGTACCGGTGATGCCATCCGTGCCGTTCAGGAAACTGCCGTACAGGCACTTCCCAAAGGTTTTGGGTACGACTTTGGTGGTATTACCCGTGAAGAGACCGACCAGGGAGGTACTACCATTATCATCTTTGCTATCTGTTTCTTGATGATTTATCTGATTTTAAGTGCACTTTATGAAGTTTCCTCATTCCGTTTGCGGTGTTGTTGTCTGTTCCGTTTGGCTGATGGGTAGCTTCCTGTTTGCGAAGATGATGGGACTGGAGAACAATATTTATTTGCAGACCGGTTTGATTATGTTGATAGGTTTGCTTGCTAAGACTGCCATTTTGCTGACCGAGTACGCTACCGAGCGTCGTAAGGCAGGTATGAGCCTGACTTCTGCTGCACTTTCTGCCGCCAAAGCCCGCTTGCGTCCTATTCTGATGACGGCACTGACTATGATTTTTGGTCTGTTCCCGTTGATGGTTGCCAGTGGAGTAGGTGCTAATGGAAACAGTTCGCTGGGAACAGGTACTGTGGGTGGAATGGTGATCGGTACGCTGGCGTTGCTGTTTATTGTACCTTCTTTGTTTATCGTATTCCAATATTTACAGGAAAGGTACGTCCTATTCAGTTTCAGCCGGCGGCCGATTGGCAGATTCAAGAGGAATGTGTAGAAGCAAAAGAAGAGAGACAACACCACATCGAAAGCAAAAACGAAGAGAAAAAATGAAAAAACAGATCATCACTCTGACTGTCGCAGCGCTCACACTGAGTAGCTGCGGCATATATACCCAATATAAACCTGCAACCGAAGTGCCCGATAATTTGTATGGGGAAGAGGTGGCAGTTGCTGATACCGTGGATAATATCGGCAATCTGAGCTGGCAGGAGATTTTTACAGATCCGCGGCTTCAGGAATTGATAGAGCAAGGCTTGCGGAACAATACGGATTTGCAGTCAGCACAATGGCGTGTGAAAGAGGCGGAAGCTGCTATGCTGTCAGCCAAATTGGCTTATCTGCCTTCTTTCGCTCTGTCACCTCAGGGGACAGCAAGTAGTTTTGACAAAGGAAAAGCTGTACAAACTTATACTTTACCGGTGGCGGCAAGTTGGGAAATTGATATTTTCGGCCGCATCCGTAATGCGAAACGCCAGGCGAAAGCATTGCTGGAACAGAGCCGTGACTATAAACAGGCTGTCCGGACACAGCTGATAGCCGGTATAGCTAATACTTACTATACCTTGCTGATGCTGGACAATCAGCTGGCCATTTCTGTCCGGACTGAAAAGTCCTGGAAAGAAACCGTAGATGCAACCCGTGCTCTGATGGAAGCCGGATTGGCAAATGAAGCTGCCGTTTCACAAATGGAAGCTACATATTATACTATATGTACTTCAGTTCTTGATCTGAAAGAACAAATTAACCAGGTAGAAAACAGTTTGTCGTTGTTGTTGGCTGAATCTCCTCATGCTATTGAGAGAACGGGCACATGGGACAGTTCTTATATGATGAAGGAACATTTTCCGGTAGGCATCCCTGTGCAAATGCTTGCCAACCGTCCCGATGTACGCAGTGCGGAGCGTTCGTTGGAAGCAGCTTTCTATGCCACAAATCAGGCTCGTTCCGCCTTTTATCCTTCTATTGTTTTAAGTGGAAGTGCGGGATGGACTAATTCAGCAGGAAGTATGATTGTCAATCCGGGCAAGTTCATTGCAACGGCTGTAGCTTCGTTGACCCAGCCACTGTTTAATAAAGGTGCGAACATAGCACAGCTAAAGATAGCTAAAGCTCAGCAAGAAGAAGCCAAACTGAGTTTTCAACAGGCTTTGTTGAATGCAGGAAGTGAAGTGAACGAGGCTTTGGTGAAATATCAGACGGCCCGTGATAAATCTGTTTATTATGATAAACAAATAAATTCATTAAATAAAGCTTTGGAAAGTACCTCTTTGCTGATGCAACATGGGAATACGACTTATCTGGAAGTTTTGACGGCTCAGCAGACTTTGCTTAATGCGGAGTTAACTCAGGTTGCTAACCGTTTTACTGAAATGCAAGGCGTAATCAATCTCTATCAGGCATTGGGTGGAGGTCGTGACTAATTTAACGTGAGTTCGAAATAAAATCAAAAAATAGCAAGTTGTCCGTCATTGACAAACTTTACGTCAATGGCGGGCTTCTTTTCAAAAAAGCAGTATGCCGCGATAGCCGACAAGGAGTTGGCTATAAAGTTACTGAATGAACGATGTCTTGAGTGTTCAATCTGTGCGATGTTCTTCAGTTCGTCATTGACCGTTTCAATCAAGGCTCTT
>ENA-OQHP01000131-OQHP01000131.1-human-gut-metagenome-genome-assembly--contig:-NODE-131-length-24315-cov-1.837895_pt1 | contig 24315 bp, 32 predicted proteins | sample MGYA00242563_ERZ504717 | MGnify/ENA primary metagenome ERZ504717 (study PRJEB26092, sample SAMD00036212) | human gut metagenome | host: Homo sapiens | study: EMG produced TPA metagenomics assembly of... | reverse complement strand
GGAATATTTTTTTGAATAAAAAGAGGCAAAATGTTTGCAGATTCAAAATAAATCTCTACCTTGCAATCGCTTTTGGAAAGGTAATCAACATGGTGACTATAGTTCAGTTGGTTAGAGCGTCAGATTGTGGTTCTGAATGTCGTGGGTTCGAGTCCCACTAGTCACCCGTTTAAGAATTGAAAGTCCTGCAGTTTTGCGGGACTTTTTTTATTTCTCTATGGTTTTGTTTGTATACAAAAATGCGCTATCAGACCTTCACAGGCGGATAGCGCAAGCTACAATACAAAATACAAATACAAACTAAACGAGATTTTGTGCTAAAAATTAAAGCATTCAAAGATATGAATAAAAATTATCTTTTGTTCATGTTTGCTTTAAATTTTAATTATCCTTAATATTCAGACTATTCCCTGAGCCATCATGGCGTGAGCCACTTTCATAAATCCGGCAATGTTTGCACCCTTCACATAATTGATGTACCCATCGCTTTCCTTACCGTATTTCACGCATTGTTCATGAATGTTGTGCATAATCAGATGAAGCTTTTCATCTACTTCCTGAGCAGTCCAGCTCAAATGCATGGCGTTCTGACTCATTTCAAGACCGGAAGTAGCTACACCACCTGCATTGACAGCCTTTCCAGGAGCATACATCATCTTGTGTTCGATAAATGCGTCAATAGCTTCCGGTGTACATCCCATGTTGGAAATTTCTCCTACGCAGAGCACCTGGTTCTTGATCAGGTTCTGTGCATCCTCGCCGTTCAATTCGTTCTGGGTAGCACATGGCAGTGCGATGTCTACTTTTACTTCCCACGGACGACGTCCCGGTACGAAGTAGATCCAGGGAATTCTTCAGCGTATGGAGCCACGATGTCGTTACCCGATGCACGCAGTTCGAGCATATAGTCAATCTTTTCTCCGCTGATACCTTCCGGATCATAAATATAACCGTCCGGTCCGGAGATGGTAACTACCTTTGCTCCCAATTGAGTAGCTTTGGTGGCAGCTCCCCATGCCACATTACCGAATCCGGAGATGGCTACTGTCTTTCCTTTTATTTCGATGCCCTTTCGTCGAGCATGTGTTTTACGAAATACAAGCCGCCGAAGCCCGTAGCTTCCGGACGAATCAGTGAACCTCCGAATTCAAGTCCCTTGCCGGTAAATGTACCTGTAAATTCGCGGGTCAGTTTCTTGTACATGCCGAACATGTAACCTACTTCACGTCCGCCTACACCAATATCACCAGCCGGAACATCCATATCCGGTCCTAAATGACGCCACAATTCCAGCATGAAAGCCTGGCAGAAGCGCATGATTTCTGCATTGCTCTTGCCGCGTGGAGAGAAATCAGAACCACCTTTACCGCCACCCATCGGCAGGGTAGTCAAAGCATTCTTGAATGTCTGTTCAAATCCTAGGAATTTCAAGATAGACAAGTTCACGGAAGCGTGGAAGCGGATACCTCCCTTGTACGGGCCAATGGCATTGTTGAACTGTACGCGGTAGCCTAAGTTTGTCTGCACTTCGCCTTTGTCGTCTACCCATGTCACACGGAATGTGAAAATACGGTCCGGCTCTACCAGCCGTTCAATGATTTTTGCCTTTTCAAATTCGGGGTGTTGATTGTAAATATCTTCGATAGAAAGCAATACTTCCCTGACTGCCTGAAGGTACTCAGATTCACCTGGATGCTTAGCTTCCAGTGATGACATGATTTTGTTAATGTCCATAATCAAATAATTTAAGGTCTGACAAAATGAAATATTTTGTATATGCAAAGATAGGAAAATACCTGTATCGTCAAAGAGTTTTACCCGAAAATTTGAGCGTTGGATTGAATTTTGTTAGTTTTTATCAACTCTCAAGAAAGATTTGCAAAAATCGTGTGAAATTCCGAATTTTGTTTCTGTAATATAAGCTTTAAAAGAAGATACCATGCTCACCAAACTAAGAATTAAACTCCGTCAGCTGTATTTCAAGGATACGCAGTTTGCCAACCTGATGACAAAGCGTATATTCAACGTATTGTTGGTAGCCAATCCCTATGATGCGTTCATGCTGGAAGATGACGGCCGCATTGACGAAAAGATTTTCAATGAATATATGAACCTGAGTTTGCGCTATCCTCCTCGTTTCACGCAGGTCTCTACGGCAGAAGAAACCTGGGAACAGTTGCGCAACACCATGTTCGACCTGGTAATCTGTATGCCGGGCTCTGACAATAGCGATACCTTCGACATTGCCCGCGATATTAAAAAGGAATATCCGCATCTTCCGCTGGTGGTATTGACACCTTTCTCGCATGGTATCAAGGAACGAATGGAACATGAAGACCTGAGCATCTTCGAGTATGTGTTCTGTTGGTTGGGAAATACCGACCTGCTGGTGTCCATCATCAAGCTGATAGAAGACAAGATGAACCTGGAGCATGACATCAAGGAAGTCGGCGTACAGATGATCATGTTGGTGGAAGATTCCATCCGCTTCTATTCCTCCGTATTGCCGAACCTCTACAAGTTCGTTCTCCGCCAGAGCCAGGAGTTTGCTACGGAAGCTTTGAACGAGCACCAGCGTACCCTTCGTATGCGTGGACGTCCTAAAATCGTATTGGCTCGTTCCTATGAGGAAGCTACGGAACTATATAATAAGTACCAGAATAACGTGCTCGGTATTATTTCCGATGCCCGTTTCCCTCACGATGGTGTCAACGACCCGCAGGCTGGTGTAACCTTGCTGCGTGAAGTCCGCAAACGCGATCCGTTTATACCTCTTATTCTTCAGTCGGCTGAGGAAAGCAATCGCTGCTATGCACCGGAGCTGGATGCCGTATTCATTGATAAGAACTCCAAGAAGATGAATATCGACCTTCGTGAGGCGGTGTCAGACAACTTTGGTTTGGTGACTTTATTTTCCGTGACCCTCATACCATGAAGGAAGTGGCCCGTATCCATAACCTGAAGGAACTGCAGAATGTGATATTTGCCATTCCTGCCGAATCTTTCCTTTATCATATCAGCCGCAACCATATTTCGCGCTGGCTGTATTCGCGTGCCATCTTCCCGGTAGCTGAATTCTTGAAACAGATTACGTGGGAGTCGCTTCAGGATATTGATGCACACCGACAGATTATTTTCGAAGCCATTGTGAAATACCGCAAGATGAAGAATCAGGGAGTGGTAGCCGTGTTCCAGCGCGACCGCTTCGACCGTTATTCCAATTTTGCCCGTATCGGTGATGGTTCGTTGGGAGGAAAGGGACGCGGTCTGGCTTTCATTGACAACATGGTAAAACGCCATACAGAGTTCGATGAGTTTGATAATGCGTCGGTCATGATTCCGAAACCGTAGTCCTCTGTACCGATATATTCGACGAGTTCATGGACTCCAACCAGTTGTACCAGATAGCCCTGAGCGATGCGGCCGACGACGTGATTCTTCGTGCCTTCCTTCGTGCCAAGTTGCCCGACCGGCTGGTAGAGGATTTCTTTGCTTTCTTCGATGCGGTGAAGGCACCGATTGCCATCCGTTCCTCCAGTCTGTTGGAAGACTCCCATTACCAACCCTTTGCCGGAATCTATTCCACTTACATGATTCCCTATCTGGACGATAAGTACGAAATGCTCCGTATGTTAGGCGATGCATCAAGGGAGTGTATGCTTCCGTATATTATAAGGATAGTAAAGCCTACATGCAGGCTACCAGCAACGTGATTGACCAGGAGAAAATGGCCGTCATCCTGCAGGAAGTGGTCGGCACCCAGTATGGCGACCGCTATTATCCGGCCATTTCCGGAGTAGCCCGTTCCATTAACTATTATCCGATTAATGATGAACTGGCCGAAGAAGGAACTGTCAGTCTGGCTTTGGGATTAGGAAAATACATTGTAGACGGTGGATTGACTTTGCGCGTATGTCCGTACCATCCTACACAAGTACTTCAGACCAGCGAAATGGAAATTGCCTTGCGTGAAACACAGACCCGTTTCTATGCCCTCGACTTAAAGAACTTAGGACAGAACTTCTCGCTCGATGACGGGTTCAACCTGTTGAAACTCCATGTGAAAGACGCTGAAGCCGACGGAGCTTTGAACTTCATCGCTTCTACCTACGATCCGTACGACATGGTGATACGCGATGGTATTTATCCCGGCGGCCGCAAGCTGATAACCTTTGCCAACATCCTTCAGCACGATGTCTTCCCGCTGGCCCGCATCTTGCAGTTGGCACAGAAATACGGTCAGGGCGAAATGCGCCGTCCGGTAGAAATCGAGTTTGCCGTCAATTTTGATGCCCGTACAAAGAGTGGAATCTTCTATCTGTTGCAGATACGTCCGATGGTTGATGTAAAAGCCGGACTGGATGAAGACCTGAGCGTGATTCCCGATGAACGCTTGTTGCTCAAGAGTGAAAACTCATTGGGACATGGTGTGATGGACGATATACAGGATGTGATTTATGTCAAGACAGAAGGCTATTCTGCATCCAATAACCAGTTGATATCTTACGACATTGAGAAACTCAACCGTCGTTTCCTCGATGAAGGGAAGCATTACATATTGGTCGGCCCCGGACGCTGGGGAAGCAGTGATACGTGGTTGGGCATTCCGGTGAAATGGCCCAACATTTCGGCTGCCCGTATCATCGTGGAAGCCGGACTGACTAATTATCGGGTAGACCCCAGTCAGGGAACTCACTTCTTCCAAAATCTGACTTCTTTCGGGGTGGGATACTTTACCATCAATGCCTATATGAACGATGGTATCTACAACCAGGCCTTGCTCGACAGCATGCCGGCGGTAGAAGAAACCAAATACCTGCGCTGGGTACGGTTTGAGAAACCTTTATCCGTCAAGATGGACGGAAAGAAAAAGCTCGGTGTGGTAGAGCTGCCGGAAGACTGACCGGTTTTAATCGAGAACTTATTTATTCACAGGGGCAAGCCTTGACTTGGAAAAGTCGGGACTTGCCCTAATTATTTTTAGCAAAATGAAAAATGTTTCTATCAAATTGAAATTTAGGAGATCTGTGAATCCAGAAAAAGAAGGTTCATTGATTTACCAATTGATTTACGAACGTAAGGTTTGTAGAATCACAAGTAAGTATAAAATTTTCAATCATGAATGGGATGAAGCTACAGGGCAAATACTTTTCTCCTCTTTAGATTCATCTCGTGACAGTCAGTTGGGCATGATTCGGTTCAATGTAGACTGGGAGTTACATCAACTTTGTAAAATTGTAGATACACTGGCTCTTTCAGGTCAGGAATGGACATTTTCTGATTTGACATCACATTTTAATTCGTTTATTGATAAGGATTCCAGTGTGTTTCATTTTATTCAGATACAGCGTAAAAAACAGTTGGGTAAAGTCCGTTCCAGTGAAACCTATCAGGCTACCCTCAATAGTTTCATGTCTTTCCGTTGCGGAGTTGATTTGACTTTCGACATGATTGACTCCGAATTGATGGAACTCTATGAAGCTGAATTGCAGAACCGTGGACTGACCCGTAATACCAGTTCGTTCTATTTGCGCATACTGCGCACCAACTACAAGCTGGCTGTAGAAAAAGGGTTGACCCAGGATTGTCATCCTTTTAAGCGAGTGTATTGTGGTATAGATAAGACGGTAAAGAGAAGTTTGTCTTTTGCGAAAATCAAGCAGATCAAAGAACTGGATTTATCTTTGACCCCATCCTTGGATTTTGCCCGCGACATGTTTCTTTTCAGTTTCTGTACCCGAGGCATGTCATTTGTAGACATGGCTTATCTCAAAAAGAAAGATTTAAAGAATGGTTATCTTACTTATAGGCGGAAAAAAACCGGTCAGTTGCTGACCGTTGAATGGACTCGGCAGATGCAGGATATTATAGATAAGTACCCGATAAATCCTACCCAATACCTGCTTCCTTTAATTCTGCGTGAAGATGGTAGTGAGCGGCGCCAGTATCAGAATCAGATGATGAAGATAAACAGGCATTTAAAAGATATAGCTTCTTTGATTAAATTACCTGTTTCTTTGTCTTTGTATTATAGCCGTCATAGCTGGGCAACTATTGCGCGTGGGAAAGATATTCCATTATCCGTCATCAGTGAGGCATTGGGGCATGATTCTGAAATCACTACCCAAATTTACCTGGATTCCATAAATCGGTGGAAGTTGATAAAGCGAATCGAAAAATCTTGAAAGATTTGTAAGTCTTTAAGAAAAAGAATATCTCCTAAGATGAGATAATCTTTCTGCTGCAAAGATAGAAAATTAAATTTATATTCTATTAAGTTATTACTTTTATCTTATTGGCAAATTGTTTTTTTAAGACAATTTATGTACTATTTATTTTTATGGCAACATTTCCCAAATTCACCTCCAGATACTTCTTTTTTATCTGCCAATTCTTTTAAGTTTAATGGTATTTTCTCTGTTTCACAGTGTGGGATATAAAACCACAGTGTGGGATATATATTTCACACTGTGAAATACAATCCCACACTGTGAAACAGAGAATTTTTCAGTTCATTTAAAAGAATTCACGCTTGAATTTCTTATTATAGTCAATTGAAGAAAATAATTTTAAAGAAACGAACAACCTCCGTTGACGGCAGAAATATTTATAAATAACAAAGACAATCTGATAATTAACCACTTACAAAAAAAATATTATCTCATCTTAGGAGATAAGTTGCGTTTAGGAATATCCAATTGTACTTATTAACAAAGTATTATATTGGAGAGATGTGAAGGGGAAATAGTAAACTTTTGAGTATTAACTCTATAACTGCTTGCTTTTTAGTTACTTATGATGGCCGGCAGGATTAGAGAATATGCCTTTTGTCGAACTATGGACAGCTTGCATAATAATCACCCAAACATGCAGGAAACGATGCAATCTGTAAAAGAAACAACAGAATTGCGTCAATGGTTCGTGATGCGTGATTTGAAAAGGGGAAATGCTAAACAGCCTGCCTATAAATTGCTCGGTGAATTAAAAATCAGATTTTACTCCGATGGTGTGGAAATTGAGAATTCGTCAGGGCAAACGTGTTCGCCAGCAGGTTCCTTTTATGCCCGATTTGTTATTCGTTTATGATTCCCGTAAAGTGCTCGATCCTCTTGTAGAACAAATCGCTACGTTGCAGTACCGTTTTATAAAAGGTGGCAACCGCCAGCCTATGACTGTAAGAAATGCAGATATGGAGCGTTTCATTAGGGCTGTCGACGCGATGAATAATCCTTGTTTTTATACTCCAGAAGAAATAAATCCGGATATGTTAGGAAAAAAGGTACGTATCGTGGGAGGCCTTTTGGATGGTTATGAGGGATGCTTGCAAAAAATGCAAGGCTCACGCATAAAACGTTTGTTTGTGGAACTTCCCAACCTTTTGACAGCGGCAGTGGAGGTTCAGCCTGAATTTATCCAAGTGTTAAGATGAAAAATTTTGCTCAATGAGAGAGCAAGTTGAGTGTGAAATTGCTCTTTTATTGAGCAACGTTATCTTTGTAGAAAAAGAGAACACTATGGACAGATTACAAGATAGATTCAGTAAGCTACTTCAGGAAGTAAGTACCGATTTTCATCGCTACATGTATCATCAGATTAATTGGAATAATCGCATGATAGGATTGACCGGTCCGAGAGGAGTAGGAAAGACCATGCTTATTCTTCAGTACTTAAAGGAGAATTTGCCGCGCGAAAATTCCCTGTATGTAACAGCCGAAGACTTTTATTTCGTTGAACATCTGTTTGTTGGATTTGGCGGACCTTTTTGTAAAACAGGGAGGAAAGCATCTGTTTATTGATGAAATACACCGCTACAAAGATTGGTCGAAAGAACTGAAACTGATGTACGATTATCATCCGGAATTGCAGATAGTATTTACCGGTTCTTCAGTACTCGATATTCATAAAGGAGTAGCAGATTTAAGTCGTCGTGCTTCCATGTATCACATGCAAGGACTTTCTTTCCGTGAATACCTGAATATGTTTCATGGTTATGACTTTCCTGCTTACTCATTGGATGACATATTGCAACTGAAAGTAACGATACCGGCAGGCTTTCGTCCGTTTCAGTATTTCTCTGACTATTTAAAACAAGGATATTATCCGTTTCCTAAAAACGATTATGAAAACCTGTTATTGCAGATAGTCAATGTATCCATAGAATCAGATATACCTCAATATGCAGGGATGAACGTATCCACAGCCCGTAAGTTGAAGCAACTTTTAGCAGTTATCGCAAAGAGTGTACCGTTTAAGCCCAATATCAGTAGCTTGGCCTCTGTATTGAATGTGAGCCGGAACAGTGTAGCGGATTATTGTCTTTATATCGAAGAAGCAGGTATGATAGCACAACTTCGTGATGATACTGGTGGCATTCGTGGGTTGGGCAAAGTCAATAAAATTTATCTAGACAATACAAATTTGATTTATGCGCTTGGCAGAGAAGGGTAGAAATCGGTAATGTACGCGAAACATTCTTTTCAATCAATTGCGAGTAAATCAGGATGTCATTACTTCCTCGGTGTCCGACTTCAAGATAGACGGATATACTTTTGAAGTAGGCGGGCGAAAGAAGGGACAGAAGCAGATAGAAGGCATAGATAATGCTTTTGTCGTAAAAGATGATATAGAATATGGGCATGGTAATGTCATCCCTCTTTGGACTTTTGGGTTCAATTATTGATTCTTATTAGCTGATGGATTCTCAACAAGAAAATACAAAACGTATTGCCAAAAACACGCTGATGCTGTATGTGCGGATGCTGTTTGGTATGCTGGTATCATTGTATACTTCTCGTATAGTGTTGCAGGCTTTGGGCGTGGAAGATTACGGTATATACAATGTGGTAGGAGGTTTTGTGTCAATGTTTTCTATGGTTTCTTCTTCTTTGTCGTCAGCTGTAAGCCGTTTTTTGACTTTCGAGTTAGGGCGGAGTGATATGGAGCAGTTGAAGAAAGTGTTTTCTACTTCCCTTTGCATCCATTTGGTGTTGGCCGCTATATATTATTGCTTGCCGAAAGTATAGGTGTTTGGTTTTTGAATACTCACATGACTATACCGGCAGAGCGTATTTATGCCGCTAACTGGGTATTTCAGGCTTCTTTTGGTTGCTTTTATGTTCGGTCTGTTTAGTGTGCCTTACCATGCTTCCATCGTAGCTCATGAGCGGATGACTGCTTTTGCCTACATCGGTATATTGGATATTATTCTGCGTTTATGCATTGTATTGTTTATTGCATATGCACCTTTCCGATTTGATCGTCTTATTGTATATTCCTTATTGTTAGTAGCAGTAGGTATTTCTATGCAGGCTATCTATTGGAACTATTGCCGCCGTCATTTCGAGGAATGTTGTTTTAGATTGAATTTTTATAAAGATTGTTGGAAGGCCATGAGTTCATTCGCAGGATGGAATTTTATTGGTTGTACGGCAGGACTTTTGAAGGATCAAGGAGTGAATGTGTTGTTGAATTTGTTTATTGGGCCTATAGTGAACGCAGCGCGAGGAATTGCCAATACCGTAAATAATGTATTATTTTCTTTGCCGGTAATTTTATGACTGCTTTGAAGCCGCAAATTACCAAATCGTATGCAGCCGGAAATTATGATTATATGTTTTCATTAGTAGAACGTGGTTCTCGTTACTCTTATTATATTTTGTTACTATTTACATTGCCTATGTTGTTTGAAACTGAGTTTATTCTTACTTTGTGGTTGAAAGACTATCCGGAACATACCGTTAATTTTGTTCGATTAGCATTGTTAATTACTATGTGTGATATACTTTCAAATACATTGATAAATCTACAATTAGCAACCGGAAAGATTCGTAACTATCAGCTGGCGGTAGGTGGTACGTTAATGATGAATTTTCCTCTTTCCTATATTTGCTTAAAAATGAATTTTCCTCCGGAATCAGTGTTGTTCGTAGCATTAGTAGTAGCGGTATGTTGTCTGTTATTACGCTTGTTGTTTCTTCGTAAGATGGTAGGGCTTTCTATGCGTCGCTATTTATATAATGTATGTGGCAATGTTGTAGTAGTTACAGTAGTAGCTTTACTTGTTCCCGCTGTTGTCTATATGCAAATGCCAAACAATGTGGCGCGTTTCTTTACTATATGTTTGCTTTCTGTGATATGTACAATGGTTTCCATTTATTTAATTGGATGTACTGCACATGAACGGAGTTTTATTCGGGAAAAGGCGATATCTGTCCACACAAAACTGTACAAAAAAATTGATATAAACTAAATTTCAACATCTACTTATTATGTGTAAAGTATCAGTAATAGTACCTATATATAATGTAGAAAAATATATAGAAAAGTGTGTTCGTTCTCTTTTTGAGCAAACATTTGATGATATAGAATATATTTTTGTAGATGACGCAACTCCGGATAATAGTATTGAAATTTTATCAGAATTGTTATCTGTTTACCCTAATAGAGCTATAAATTGTAAAATAATACATCATAAGGAGAATAAAGGTCTTACTGGAGCCAGAAATACAGGGATATCGGTAGCCAGTGGAATGTATATAATTCATTTTGACGGTGACGATTGGGCTGAAAGACAATGATAGAGGATATGTATAGTATGGCAGAAGTCAAGGTGCTGATATAGTTCTTTGTGATTTTCGTATGATATATACAGATAAGATTGTTAATTATTATACTGTAGATTGGTCTGATGATAAAGTTAGTTCACTTCAAAATTACATTTGTTATCCTTGGAATGTAATATGGAATATGCTTGTAAAACATGATATTTATATGCAACATAAATTAAAATCATTGGAAGCAAATGCTGCTTATTGTGAAGATTTTAATTTGGCTGTAAAATTATTGCTCCATGCTAAATAAGATTATTCATTTGAGCAAAATATTATATAATTATAATAGATTAAATATATCATCTATTATGCATAATTTGAATGAAAAAACAATGAATGATGAACAAGTTATGTATTTGGATGTAATTGATTATTTTAAAAAAGAAGGAGTGTATCAATATTATAAGAAACAGCTGTGTTGGAGGATCTTAAAAAGTAAGCAGGAATGGGTATTAAGCACCTCTACATATAATAAGTTTCTTGATTTGTATCCTGAAAGCCATAATTATATTTTGTCGTGTCCATTTTTGAATATAAAATTGAAAATTATGATGTGGTGTTTAGTTCATCATGTAGGTGTTATTTCTAAGTTTATGTTGTTATTGAGATATTTAAAAAATAGAAATCTATAATTTAAATTTATGAATGCGACGCAAAAGAAAAAACAATTAATGGATACAATTACAAAAGTATTGACTCCTCTCATTGATAACGATTATGTATATTTAGATTTACCATATTATAATAATTTGGGAGATGTTTTAATATGGGAAGGAACTAAGTGTTTTTTGCAAACTTACCATATAAATGTTTGTATGCAAGTGATATATATTTTTATAATACCACGAAAATTACATAAAGATGTGATAATTTTGTTTCAGGGTGGAGGAAATTAGGGGATTTGTATAGAGAGCATTCTTGTTTAGGAGAAAAATAATAGAGTCTTATCCTGAAAATAAAGTGATTATTCTTCCTCAAAGTATATACTACGACGATAGTAGTTTGATGAAAGAGGATATTGCATTTTATGCAAAACATTTAAATGTCATAATATGTGCAAGGGACAAATATTCATATCAATTTTTGAAAGATCGCTTTCAAAATGAAATTAAGCTTGTTCCAGATATGGCATTTTTTATTGATTTAAAAAAATATAAAATACCTCAATCTGAAGATAGAGTGTTATATTTAAGAAGGAAAGATAAAGAATTAAGTAATAAAAATTGTTCTGAGATTTCTCCGGTTGCTGAATTACATGATTGGCCAACTATTGAATGCAAAGAGAAAAAATATGAATATATAGATAAGCTTTTTTATCCTATAAAATTTTTTGTGTTGGTTATTTGGTATGAAATATAGGAAATTAGCAGAAGATTATAAAAGGGATAAGTTTTATAGGCCTTCTTATGTTCAGACAGGTATTAATTTTATCAGTAAATATTCTATAGTGTATACAACCCGACTTCATGCGTTGATTTTATCTGTGCTTTTAAATAAAAAATATTTTTGATTGATAATTCAACGGGTAAGCTTTGTAACTTTTATGATACATGGTTGTCAGATTTTGATAATATCATTGTGAAAAATAGACAAAATTTGATAACCCCTTCAAGATGATGTATTACTAAACTCACAAAATACACTTGCTTATGCTGTGTTAAAATATTTAATGAATGGTGTGATGGAGAAATGAGATATATTAATGTCTAATGTATGTGATTAAATATTTCTTTACGGAAACTTTATGTCTTTTATTTCTATTATTATTCCGGTATATAATGTGGAAGCATATTTAGAAGAATGTGTGGAAGTGTATTGGCACAAACTTTTAAAGATGTGGAGATATTGTTAATCGATGATGGAAGTACAGATACGTCAGGATATTTGTGTGAGGATATAGCTTTAACAGATAGTCGGATAAAAGTATTTCATAAGCTCAATGGAGGTTTATCTTCTGCCCGTAACTATGGTATGGATAGAGCTTCGGGTAAATATATCATATTCCTTGATTCGGATGATTATTGGGAGAAGAGTGATGCTCTATTTTTATTGGTTGAAAAAGTGGAGAAGGAAAATTTAGATGTAGTACGTGGAGAGTATGTAGATGTAGATGGGGTAGGAAATAGATTGAAGACTCCTGATTTATCGGCAGAAAAACTGAAAGATAAGTATTTGGTTCGTATGAATGGTGAAGATGTGATTAATGGTAGATTTTTTTCTTGGTTGTTCCTATTTAGAAGATCAGCTATTGAAAACCTACGTTTTGATGAAAGCCGGAAGTTTCAAGAAGATATAGATTTTGCAATTAGAGTATTTAGCAAGAATCAGAGATGTGGTTATCTTCCTGTTCAGTTTTATGCCTATAGACAACGTGAAAATTCCATCATGTCTACTCCACGTATCAGTAATCTTGAAAATTCGTTTTCTCTTTGTGATGTATTCCATGAATATGCATATAAGGTAGAAGACAAAAGACTGACTCCTTATTATTTGTATAGAGGGATTATGATGTATTATTGGACGCTGGAAACAGTTGCAAGTGATTTGTATATTTCTCAATATAAAGTAATTGAAAAAGAGTTGTCTTTAAAACAATTGAGATGTAAAGTCCATAATGGATAGAGAAGTTCCAGAGGCTCATTTTCCGATTCATTTATATGTTTCACCTCATATCGGAGTACTTTTGTTCAGATTGCGTTGGTGGGGAGGACAGGTTTTACGCACACTAAAAATGAAGTGAAATGAATTATACAGCTGTTATCCGTACATTAGGGAAAGCCGGAGAGAAATACCAGACTTATTGGAGTCTTTGGATAGGCAGACTATTCAACCGTCGAAGATTTTAGTATATATAGCCGAAGGTTATGCTATTCCTAAAGAGACAATCGGAAAAGAACAATATATCTATGTAAGGAAAGGAATGGTAGCCCAGCGGGCTTTACCATATCAGGAAGTAGATACAGAATATATCTTATTCTTGGACGATGATGTGTATTTGCCGGAGACTGCTGTGGCACAATTGTATCAGTATTTGATAGACAATAAGGCAGATGTAATTTCCCCGGATGTATTTCCGAATGCGGAACGTTCTATATGGGGGAAATGGATGATGAGGCTTTCTGGGAGGATGATAGACAGAAAGGATGATGGAAAGTGGGGGTATAAAGTAATGCGTAATTCCGGTTATTCGTATAATGAAATCCTAAGCACGGAGTATATTTATCACAGACCAATGCCGGACCTTGTTTCTTCTGCAAAAAGGAGGATTTCCTGAAGATTCATTTTGAGGAGGAACTTTGGATGGATCAGATGAAATATGCTTTGGGAGATGATCAGGTGATGTTTTATAAAATGTATTGTATGGGATTGAAGCAGTTGACCTGGTTTCATAGTGGAATAAAGCATTTGGATGCAGGAACAGCGATGGTGAGTGAAGAAAAAGAAAAAATGCTGATTTATTCTGATTTTCGCTTTAAGACTATTTTTTGGCATCGTTTTATCTATTTATCGGATGAGGAATGGTTAAGCCGTTCGTGGAGTATGTTGTGTATAGGTTATACTTTAGGATTTGCCTTATTCGTTTCCTTGGTAAAGGGGCGGCTTGATATATTCAAGTTGAAGCTGAAAGCGATGAAAGATGCAGTAAGTTTTTATAAAAAAGTGAGGAATATCATATTTTATCGTTGATTAAAAAGAATGTAAGATGAAAACAGTTCCTATAGCTTTTGCTTTTGACAATAATTTAGTCTTTCCTGCCTGTGTCTGTCTGTCCTCTTTACTGATGAATGCAAAAGATGATACTTTTTATGATATTTTTATTTTGCATTCTTCGAAGGTCGATTTGAATAAAGAACAATTGGCTGAGTTACTGAAACAATTCAGTCGTTGTCGGATTCAGTATCGTGTGGTAGATGATACATTCGATCAGTCGTTTGAAATAAGGGGAATCACAGCAGCTACTTATTACCGTTTACTGATACCAGAGTTGATACCAGAGTACGACAAGGTGATTTATGCGGATGTGGATATTATATTCCGAATGGATTTATCGGAATTGTACGAAACGGAGATAGGAAATAATTATATTGCTGCTACTCGTGAGTTGGGTATGAACTTGACGGAAGACGGACAGAAGTATATACATTCGATGCCGGAGTTGAATGTGGGCAGTTATATTCAGGCTGGCTTTATCGTAATGAATAATAAGGCTATCCTAAAAGATAATGTGCATGTACAGTTCAAAGAATGGAGTAATAAGAAACTGAAATTTCAAGATCAAGATATACTGAATGTGGTTTGTAGAGGCAGAATCTATTATTTATCATTGGAATATAATATGACAGATTATTCCTATATGTTTGCGATGAGAAACGTTCTGTCATCAAGGAACTGTTTTCCGATGCAGAGAGAGAGTATGCTTTGAAGCAGGGCAATATTCATTATAATGGACATAAGCATGGAAGAAGTACAGTGTCAATTTCGACATTTGGTGGGAGTATTACCGGAAGTCTCCTTCTTTGATCAGAAATTCTATTTTGAGTTCTTCTATACACGTTTGAATGAACTGGATCAGCTTTCGCTTTGGAAGCGGATAAAGATTCTGATTCGTTATTTTGTGTATGGAAAAAGAGAGATTTAAAGGTCGTTAATACAATGGAGATAATAGTTAATATGGCCTGTGGCCTTGCCAACCGGATGTTTCAGTACAGTTACTATCTGTTTCTGAAGAAGCAGGGATATGAGGTAGCTGTTGATTTTTATCGTTCGGCTAAGCTGGCACACGAAAAGGTGGAATGGAATGCGGTCTTTCCTCACGCTGAAATCAGGCAGGCTTCCCGTTTGAAAGTCTTTCTGTGGGGAGGAGGAGCCGATATTTGCTCTAAGGTACGTCGCAAGTATTTCCCCTCGTCTACGAAGTAAGGACGACTACAGGGGCTTTTGATGCTTCCTTACCAGATAATACGGCTAAAAATCAATATATCATCGGAGTTTTTTTTGAATGCAGCTGTAGTAGAGGCTGTAGGAGATGAAGTAAAAGCCTGTTTCTCTTTTCTGCCTTTTGCGGATGAAAAGAATCTTCGCATCGAAAAGGAAATAGAAGCATGCGAATCGGTGGCTATCCATGTGCGGAAAGGAAAAGATTACCAGAGCCGCATCTGGTATCAGCATACTTGTCCGATGGAATATTACCGGAAAGCCATTGCTCGGATGAAAGAGAAGGTGCGGCATCCTAAATTCTATGTCTTCACTGATAATGCGGAGTGGGTAAAGGAGAATTTTCAAGGAATAGAATATACGTTAGTAGAGGGTAATCCTGCCGATGGATATGGCAGTCATTTTGATATGCAACTGATGAGCTTGTGCAAGCATAATATTATCTCGAACAGTACGTATAGCTGGTGGAGTGCCTTTCTGAACTGCAATCCGGAGAAGGTGGTGATTGCTCCGGAAGTGTGGTTTAATCCGGATTCCTGCAATGAATTTAAGTCGGACAAAGCTCTGTGTAAGGGGTGGATTGCATTATAAAGAAAGATGAGCTATAAGGTTTCGGTCATTATCTATTTATGGGGTGGAGAAGTTTATCGGACGGTGTGCGAAAACACTGATGCAACAGACATTGAAGGAGGTGGAGTATATCTTTGTCAATGATGCGACTCCTGACTGTAGTATGAAAGTGCTTCAGGAGGTGCTCGCTCGTTATCCGGAGAGACAGAATAGTGTGGTAGTTGCAGTACATGAAACGAATAAAGGACTGCCGGCTGCCCGGAATACCGGATTACAGATGGCGCAGGGGGAGTATATTTTTCATTGCGACAGTGATGACTTTGTAGAACCTGATATGCTGGAAACCTTGTACACGGAAGCTGTTATGCATCGGGCTGATATTGTATGGTGCGACTGGTTTTTGTCTTTCGAAAAGAACGAACGTTATATGAAACAGCCTTCTTTTGATACTGCGCTGGAAGCGTTGAAAACCATGTTGAGCGGAGGAATGAAGTATAATGTATGGAATAATTGGTAAGGCGTAGTCTTTATGCTGATTATCAGGTATCCTTTCCTGCCGGATATGGGATGGGAGAGGACATGACGATGCTGCTGTTGTTTGCCCATGCCGGACGAGTGGCTTATGTGCCCAAGCTTTTTATCATTATGTCAAACTGAATACAGGGGCGATGAGTAATGTGTATTCTGACAGGCATAAGGAGGAACTGAAATACAATGTAAATAGAACGGCAGAGTGCTTGACTAAAATATATGGAAACACATTGGAAAAAGAGATTGCATTTCTGAAGTTGGAAGCTAAGTTTCCTTTTCTTCTGATGGGAGATACACGATTGTATCGTCTGTGGAAAGAATGGTATCCCGAAGCCAACCGGTATATTTTACAGAATCGTGGAATTTCGGCACGTAGCCGATGGTTGCAGTGGTGTGCCTGGAAGAATCTGTTTGGGTTGGTGTGGATATACAATCAGTTGTTTCATTGGGCATATAAGATATTGTATAGATAAAGAAGATAAAATATATGTATAAATATTTTATTCATATTATATCGGTTATTCTTACCTCTTTTTATTTTTTTCCGTTTTGATGACGGTGGCTCTGCCGGGAGTGAATACAAAGATGGTGTTGGCTGGCGTGAGTCTGCTGATTTTAGGAAAGCGGTTGGCACAACGGAGGGATGCTGATATTAATAAGGATTTTTTCATGTTGTCGCTGTGGGCGATGGGGGTATCATTGGTCAGTCTGGTAACAATGACGGTCAATAATACGCGGGATGGTTCATTCTTGACTTATTTTATCTCGATGTGGGTATGGATGGGAGGTGCCTATACGTGATACGATGGCTGCATGTGGCGTATGGATATGTCAATGTACGACTGGTATGTAATCTGTTGATAGCCGTCTGCGTAGTGCAATGTCTGATAGCGTGGACAAAGGATGTATATTCACCTTTACAGACATGGATAGATAGTTTTGTAGGAGGAGAGGCCTTTATGGGAAATACCAAAGATACCCGTTTGTCTGGTATCGGAGCTGCCTTGGATGTGGCAGGATTGCGTTTTTCGGCAGTAGCGGTCATGATTGGATTTATTTTGTCGAAACAGAAGAATTGTCGCATAAACAGGTGTAGGCTATCTTGTTTCTTTCTTGATTCTTGCGGTGATTGGGAATATGATTTCCCGTACTACTACAATGGGGATAGGACTTGCAATGGCTTACTGGTGTATTCTACCGGACTTCTTACGCTAAAACTGAAGAGGGAAACAAGAAACTGTGGCTTTGGTTAGGAGGAATTATGTGTGTAGTAATACCGGTATTTGTTTCTCTGTATTATACAAATGATACGTTTTATAAGAACATCCGTTTTGGTTTCGAAGGCTTTTTCAGTTTATGGGAAACAGGCAAATGGCAAACCAGTTCGAATGATATTTTGTTGGAGCACATGATTGTATTTCCGGACAATTGGAGGACTTGGCTGATTGGAGATGGATATGCAGCAAATCCATTAGATCCTGCATTTTTTGATCCTTATTATACTGGTCCTGTATATCATGGATATTATATGGGTACGGATATCGGATATTTACGTTATATTTTTTATTTTGGCTTGACCGGTACTGTGCTGTTTATGGCGTTTATGTGGAAAGCAGCATGGATTTGCGTCAGTCGATTTAAAGATTACAAGGTGTTGTTTCTACTGATTTTGTTGGTAAACTACCTCGGATGGTTTAAGTATCGACTGATGTTTTATGGTATTTGCCATCTTTCTTATGTTAAGTAAGGAAGACGACAAGCAGACTGATTCTATTCTTGAAAATGAGCAGAACTGTTAGACAAATAGTCCGTTTTATAAAAAGAGCAAGAAATCGTTTCAGTTCTTATTACAATCTGTTACGGATCAAGATGTATGGAGTGGAATGTGGACGGCATTGTGTAGTGCACGGTAAACTATATGTACATCTTTTTCCTTCGGCTAAAGTAAAGATAGGTGATAATCTTTATTTTTCTTCTGGATGGGGAATAAACGCATTATGTGCGAATAAAAGAGGAATGATTTATGCTACGCATGATGCTTGTATAAGCATTGGAGATAATGTAGGTATGAGCAGTACTGTATTATGGTCACATAAAAAATAACAATAGGTAATCATGTGAAGATTGGGGGAAATTGTATTCTAATAGATACAGATGCTCATAATATGGATTTTCTTTTACGTCGTAGCCATCTACAGATTGGGGAGTATCTGCACCTGTTACAATAGAGGATGATGTTTTATTGGCATGAATTGTGTGATATTAAAAGGAGTTACGATTGGTGCACGCAGTATTATTGCTGCAGGTTCTGTCGTAACTAAAAGTATACCTGCTGATTGTGTGGCAGGAGGAAATCCTGCTAAGGTTATAAAGCGGCTTTCCAAATAACCTCTGATAAAAATCTATGAAAATCATCTATTGCACCCACTCCACATGTAATCCCGGAGATGGAACGAGTGCTCCTGAACAAGGTTACTTACCTTTCACAACTTCCTGGATGGAAGGTTGCTGTGGTAACAACCGACCAGCACCAGCGTCCTCCTTTTTATCCGTTTCCGGAGAAGGTACGCATGACAGATTTGGGAATCAATTACTCGGAGGATAATGGAAAAGGAGCATGGAAAAGATAACCGGCTATCTCCGTAAAAGAAAGGAGCATAAACGAAAACTGACGGCATTGCTCCTGAAAGAGAAACCGAACATTGTGGTGTCGCTTTACCCTTCTGAATCTTCATTTATCCCGGATATAAAGGATGGAAGCAAGAAAGTGCTGGAGCTGCATTATTGCAAGTTTTTCCGCTTGCAGTATGGACGGAGAGGATTGTTAGGTTGGATTGATAAACTGCGTACACGGCAGGATGAACAGATCGTACGTCGTTTTGACAAGTTTGTGGTGCTGACCAATGAAGACAGGGGGTATTGGGGACATTTACCCAACATCGAGGTGATTCCCAATGCAGCCATGCATGTGAGTGATGCTTATTCGGATGTGATGAACAAGCGGGTGATTGCGGTGGGACGTCTGGACTATCAGAAAGGGTTTGATCGCCTGGTTCAGCCTGGCAGCTGGTACGGCATACCGGCAAGTTTACCGACTGGAAACTGGATATTTTTGGTCAGGGAGAATGGAGGGAGATGCTGCAGCAGATGATTGATAAGGCGGAACTACAGGATTCGGTCCGGCTTAACCGGCCTACCAAACAGATAGGGGAAGAGTACGTAAAGAGTGACATGTTGGTGATGAGTTCTAATTATGAAGGTTTTCCGATGGTGATGATTGAAGCCATGGCTTGCGGACTTCCAGTAGTGTCGTTTGACTATAAATGTGGTCCAAAAGATATCATTCAGCCCGGGATAAACGGTTTGTTGGTTCCGAATGGAGATATTCAGGCGTTGGCTGATGCGATGATGAAAGTGATGGAGGATGAAGCTTATCGGAAAATGTTGTCGCTGAATGCCCGAAAAGTGGTGGACACTTATTCAGAACAGGCGGTCATGTCACAATGGATTCGCTTGTTTACTTCAATAACTGCAAAATGAAAACATTGCTTCAGATAAATCCTGTGTTGCGTGTCTCTACTTCTACGGGGCGCATCATGCAGGAAATTGGAGAACTGGCTATGCAGAACGGCTGGCAGAGTTACATTGCTTACAGCCGTGGACGTGATGGCATAAAGCTTGCCGTTCAAAGCTGGTGCCGGTAGGCAACAAATGGAGTGTGGCATGGCATGGGCTGGAAACGCGCTTGTTTGACCGTCATGGACTGGCTTCTTCATTCGCTACCCGGCAATTTATCCGGCAGATTGAACGGATTCAGCCGGATGTGATTCATATACACAACATTCATGGCTATTTTCTGAATTACCGGATTTTGTTTGAGTACTTGTCAAAATGCAATATTCCGGTGGTGTGGACCGTACACGATTGCTGGCTTTATACGGGACATTGTTATTATTATTCTTATGTGAACTGTAACCGTTGGCAGGATGGGTGCGGAGAGTGTCCTCAGCGTAAGGAGTTCCCGGCAAGCTTGTGGATAGACCGTAGCCGGCAGAACTATTTGGATAAAAAACAGGCTTTTACTTCCATGCCGCAAGACAAACTGGTGATTGTACCAGTATCCAACTGGATAAAGTCGGAGATGCAGCAGTCTTTTTTCTGCGGATATAATTTCCGGGTGATTCATAATGGTATCAATACGGAGGTGTTTCGTGTGTATGATGCACAAGAAGTAAGAGAGAAATATGGCTGGGCGATAAGCATGTGTTGCTGGGGGTAGCCAGTATCTGGAGCCGGGAAAAAGGACTGGATGATTTCATTCAGATGGCTGCTCTTCTGAGGAAGGAAGAACTGATTGTGCTGGTGGGAATCAAACCGGAAGAAAGAAAGAGATTACCGGAAAATATCATCGGAATAGCCCGGACAGAGAATATACAGCAGTTGGCCGGACTGTATTCCATAGCCGACGCGTTTATTAACCCTACTTGGCAGGATAATTATCCTACGGTCAATATGGAGGCGATAGCTTGCGGTACTCCGGTAGTAACTTACCGGACAGGAGGAAGTGTAGAAGCTGTGACAGATGAAACCGGCTTTGTAGTGGAGCAGGGTGATTATAAGGAGTTGCTGGAAGCAGCACGAATGATACGGCAGCGGGGTAAGTCTTATTATCAAAGCCGGTGTCGGGAATATGCATTGATGCATTTTAAAAGAAGATCGTTATTCTGACTATATCCGTTTGTACGACGAACTGACGAAACGTGGTTAATCGCGTAAATTATTTGCTATGAATCTTTCTGAAGGCTTCGAGAGTGAGGCTGCTAAATATTGGGCTGTGCTGATTGAAGGCGCATATCTATTATTCTAAATTAACTCGAAAACATACTCGGATACCCTGAAATGGTGAAAGTGGATGCTGGCCTATAAATGTGTAGGTAGTAGCATTTTCTGGGAATAAATTGAAGTCTATGAATGTGGAAAATCTGAAAGTATTGCAACTAGGAAAATTCTATCCCATACGTGGAGGAGTTGAAAAAGTTGCATTTGATTTAATGAAAGGACTGTCCGAAAGGGGAATCGGATGTCACATGCTGTGTGCAGCAGAGGAAGGGGAGGACCGGATTATCTTGCTGAATGAGCATGCACAGCTGATTTGTACCCATACTTGGGTTAAAGCTTGTGCAACGATGATTTCGCCTTCCATGATTTTCACTTTGCGTAAAATTTGTGGAAAGTATGATATAATTCATGTACATCATCCTGACCCTATGGCTTGTTTGGCCTTGTTCCTTTCTGGATATAAAGGAAAAGTAGTGCTTCATTGGCACAGTGACATTCAAAAGCAAAAGATGTTGCTGAAGCTGTATTATCCTTTGCAGCAATGGCTGTTGAAGCGTGCTGATGTGATTGTGGGAACTTCTCCCGTCTATTTGGCAGAATCGCCTTTTTACAACACGTGCAGCATAAGACGGTCTGTCTGCCTATCGGAGTAGAACCGATGCAACCTGTACCGGAAGCGGTGAAGGCCCTCAAAAGTGAGTATCCGGGCAAGAAAATCGTGTTTTCACTTGGTCGTCTGGTAGCCTATAAAGGGTACCGTTTTTTAGTGGAGGCTGCCAAATATTTGAAAGATGATTTTGTGGTGCTGATTGGGGGATCCGGGGCTTTGAAGGAAGAGCTGCAGAAAGAAATTGTTTCCCTGAATTTGCAGGAAAAGGTGAAACTGTTAGGGAGAGTCAGCGACGAGGAACTGCCTGCCTACTACGGAGCCTGCGATGTGTTTTGCATGAGCAGTGTGCAGAAAACAGAAGCGTTTGGTATTGTGCAGATAGAAGCAATGTCGTGCGGAAAGCCTGTGGTAGCTACCAGAATACCTCAGTCAGGAGTGTCCTGGGTGAATGAAGAAGGCGTATCGGGGATGAATGCGGAACCGGGGAATGCGCAAGATTTAGCCCGGGCAATTGAAGCGGTAACGGAAAATGAGGAGGTATATCGGAAATTTTCGGAAGGTGCGACTAAACGTTATCGTGACATGTTTACGAAGGAATGTATGATTGATAAATGTTTAACCATATACTTGGAGTTATGAAAAATGTAAACAAAGAAGATGTCATGTCCAAAGCCATGATGGCTTATGTGGCAAATGACCATTATTATTATCCGAGTGCGGGGATGTCGGTTACGGCTTGCAGAGTGAAACGTGTGGCTGATGTAATTGTAAGCTTGTTAGCCTTGATTATTTTTTCTCCGGTGTTTTTACTTATTTCCTGGTTAATCAAGCATGAGGATGGGGGACCAGTGATTTTTAGTCAGGAACGTATCGGGTATGGTGGAAAGCCTTTCATTTTGTATAAGTTTCGATCGATGTCGGTCGATTCGGAATCGGATGGGAAACCGGCTCTTTGCCAGAAAAATGATTGCAGACTGACCCGAATCGGACGTTTCCTTCGGGAGCATCATCTGGATGAATTGCCGCAACTATGGAATGTGCTGAAAGGAGAAATGAGTTTTGTAGGCCCACGTCCGGAACGGAAATATTTCGTGGATAAGATTAAGGCCATCAATCCGGATTATGAGTTGTTGTATCGTTTGCGTCCGGGGCTGTTTTCTAAAGCGACTCTTTACAACGGCTACACTGATACGATGGAAAAAATGCTGGAACGTCTTAGAATGGATTTGGAATATATGCGTACCCGTTCTTTATGGATGGATATTAAAATCGTATGGCTTACGGCCATGTCCATTTTTATGGGTAAAAAATTCTAATAGCTTTGATATGAATAAGATAGAGATACGTAAAGGAATTCAACTGCGTAAGATTGGCAATCGCTACATGATTGTGGATGCCTGCGCTGGTAATGTAAATATGAGTAAAGTGTATAGCTTGAATCAGACGGCAGCATGGATATGGCAGTGTGTAGCTGATGGGTGTACCACCTTGGATGAACTGACAGAACGTTTGTGTCAGGAATATAAAGTCGATGCAGAGGTGGCCCGCCGTGATTTGGAGAAACAGTTGGCAGACTGGCAGGCTTTTGGATTGATTGGTTAGGAAAGGTTTTACTGTGAAAAAGATATGAAGAAGGTACAGAAAGCATTACTTGTGTTGTTGAGAGCAGGGTTATGGGAGAGCAGGATAGAAGATTTGTCTTGTTTTCCAATGTCTGCAGGGGAGTGGAAGAACTTGTACCTTTTGTCAAGGCAGCAGACTGTTACCGGAATTGTTTTTCAGGGAATACAGCATTTGCCTGAACATTTTTTACCGGCAGAAGAATTACTGGTTCGCTGGATGGCAGAAACAGATGCTATTGAGCGTAAAAATATGCAGATGAACAAGGCGTTGGAATTATTGGTGCAATGGTTTACCGAAAGCGGAGTTCAGCCTGTATTACAGAAGGGGCAAGGAATTGCCTCGTTATATGAGAACCTTTGTTACGCGAATGTGGGGATATTGATTTTTATTTCGATAGCCGGCAGATGTTTGAAAAAGCTTTTTCTCTTATCTGTCAGTGTGGCTTGCGGGGAAAGGTACAAGCCGATCAGAGTGTGACCTACGCATGGAAGGGAGTAGAAGTGGAACATCATACGTGCTTGCTGGATTTGCATAATCCTTTTTACAACGTTATGCAAAAGAGCTGGAACAGCAATATGGATATATCACATGAGATTG
>ENA-OQHP01000130-OQHP01000130.1-human-gut-metagenome-genome-assembly--contig:-NODE-130-length-24528-cov-3.792713_pt1 | contig 24528 bp, 31 predicted proteins | sample MGYA00242563_ERZ504717 | MGnify/ENA primary metagenome ERZ504717 (study PRJEB26092, sample SAMD00036212) | human gut metagenome | host: Homo sapiens | study: EMG produced TPA metagenomics assembly of... | reverse complement strand
TTATAATTCAAATTTAGCTTAAACCTTGATTTTATAAAGACAAAAAATAAAGCTGACTCAATAGCCAGCTTTATTTAATCTATCAAATATACATCTCCATGGCGATTTCGTCGCAATTTGGGAATTTGGGACAATCTATACAATCCTTCCAAACTTTTTGTGGCAAATCATCTTTTGTTACCACGTTAATCCTAAACTGCCAAAAATTTATCTTGATATGTCAATGTGAAAACTTTTCTTATACCTAAAGCTTTTCCTTCTTCAATGAGATGTTCCACGATATTTGCACCAATATGACGACGTAAAGCTTTTTTAGCTACTGCTAAGTGCGAACTTCTGCCAATTCATCCCAAACTATATGCAGACCTCCCACACCTAGTATTTCACCATCTTCTTCAGCAACATACATATCTCTCAAGTTTCATATAAAGTATTTCGAGAACGTGCTAACATTACTCCTTCTTGAGCATATAAATTTACTAAATTATATATTTCTTCAACATCGTTAAATGTAGCCTTGCGATAAATCATTAAAACATCTCCTCAATATAATTATATCAAGCTTGCAATAATGCAGAAGGGCAAATATCTTTAAGTGGACAATCACCACATAGAGGATTTCTTGCTCTACAAAGTTTACGACCATGCCAAATAAGCCAATGATGTGCATCTGACCATTTTTCCATCGGTATTGCCTTTTGCAATCCTTTTTCTACTTCATCAGGTGTATTACCTACAGCTAATTTCAAACGATTGGATACTCTAAATACATGTGTATCCACAGCTATAGCTGGACGATTAAACGCAATGCTTGAAACAACATTCGCCGTTTTTCTTCCCACACCTGGCAACTTTAATAATTCTTCGAATTGCTCAGGCACTTCACCATTATAATCACTACATAATTTATGACAAGTAGCTATTATATTCTTTGCCTTATTTCTAAATAATCCACAATCACGTATTTCTTCTTCTAAAGCAGTAACACCCATTTCCAAAATCTTTTCTGGAGTATTTGCCTTAGCAAATAAACGAGCTGTAGTTATATTCACGCGTTTATCCGTACATTGTGCTGACAATATAACTGCAATCAACAATTCAAAAGGATTATTAAAAATTAAAGCTGGCTTAGCATCTTTATACGTCGTTTCTAAAATCTCCAACATTTCATCTTTTATTTTTTTAGTTATTTTCATAAAAACCTCATTTTTATACATTAAAGTAAACTTGTAAACCTAAGTATATCACAATAAAAATATTAAATCTAGTAAAATTACAAACTAAATATATTAATTTTGAAAATATGGGCGTAAAAATAATGTAATGAAAAATATAATTGCCGCAAAAATAGCAATGGTTGCCCCAGTTGCAATATCAGCATAATAAGAAATCACAAGACCTAAAAGCCCTGCACAAATAGCAAAACAAATAGATAGAGCATGATATTGTCTAGCATTAACTGCTATATTTCTAGCCGCTGCCGCTGGCAAAATCAACAATGAATTTATAATCAACAATCCTACCCATTGAATACTTATAGAAACAACTACAGCTACAATAGCTGCAAAAATCATTTCAATATATAAAGTCTTAATACCTCTACTAGCAGCAAAACCATCATTTATACTAATTATCAAAATCTTATTGAATAAGAAACACCATGCAATCACAACGACAATAAAGTTATGAATAAATATACAAGCTCATTAGTTGTAATGCTTAAAATATCACCAATAAAATATGAAGTGTAATTACTAAAATTACCGCCATGCGACATCAAGATAAGACCTATTGCTATACCTGCCGAAGAAAAGACACCAATAATTGTATCTGTTGAAGCACTACTGCGATGTTTAATATATGTGATTAGAGCCGCAAAAATTATCGAAAATATAATCAACGAAACAAGTGGCTCACCACTGCCTAATAATACACCTACAGCAACACCTGTAAATGCTCCATGACCTAATGAATCAGAAAAAATGCCATGCGATTGCTGACAACCATAGTGCTTAAAATTCCCAAAAGTGGTGTAATCATCAACACTGCCAAAAAAGCATTTTTCATAAATACATGATTTATCCAAGCAAAAGGCAAAATCACATCTAAACCATTATAAATAATATCTAACATTATTCTGCCTCCTCTTCTAATGGAGCTACAATATTACCAAATAATGCTTTTGTTTCTTTACGATTGAATACTTCTTGTGGTGTTCCTTTACAAATCACTTTTTTATTCAACAAAACAACTTGGTCAGCATATTGAGCTACAAGTGGTAAATCATGTGATATCAAAACAATTGCCATATCTTCTTTTTCTCTAAGCTCGGATACAATCTCATAGAATAATTTCAAACCATTGTGATCTACCCCAGATACTGGCTCATCTAACAATAATAAATCTGGCATTGGATTTAAAGCTAGAGATAATAATACACGTTGCATTTCACCGCCAGATAAAGCTCCTAATCTTCTATCAATTAAATGTTCAGCTTTTACCCTACACAAACTTTCCAAAACTTTTGGTCTTAATTTTTTCATACTACAAAGCCATACAGGATATTTTGATAAACATGCTGCAAAAAATCCATTACACTAGTAGGCGAAGTACGGTCAAAACGCAAATACTGTGGTACATAACCTATAATAGGATTTCCTGTATGTTTTCCTTTAGCATCTACATAATGTAATTTCCCACTATGAGGTACTTGCCCTAAAATACATTTTAATAATGTAGATTTTCCTGCTCCATTTGGCCCGATTAAAGCTGTTAATTGTCCACAATGAATATGCATATTCACATCTGTAAATATTTCTGTATCTCCAGCATGAGCTGAAAAATTTTCTATTTTGGTACAACAAAGTTTATTACAATCTTCTGATGAAGCATTATGATGATATTTTCTTTTAAACAAAATTACACCTCACTAGATAAACTAAATAACGCAGTATACCAACTAAAAATTGGCAATACTGCGTTAATGTCTTAATTTTATAAAATTTAATTAAGCTTCTTCTTCAAATTGGTCTTTACCAACACCGCATAATGGGCATACAAAATCTTCTGGTAAATCTTCAAAAGCTACACCAGGAGCTAAATCATAATCTTGATCTCCAAGTTCTTCATCATAAACCCAACCGCATACAGTACAAACCCATTTTTTCATAATTAATAGCCTCCAATATATTTTATTTGTCTTAGCTTTTATATACTAAATTCATTTCATATTATATTTATATAATATAATTAATACTTCTCTTTGTCAACTATTAATATTAATTATTATCCACAAATAATTATATTTTAAATATTTATTAAAACTAACGCTTTATTAACTTACAAATATTTTGATAAAATTCATATGGTACATCTAAATTATTATTTGTACCACTGCCTAAATCTACAGATGGTCGATTAGCACCATGAAAATCAGTACCACCAGTTGGCACTAAACCATATTTTTCAATCAAATAATGAGCAAATTTTTCATCATCTTCACTATAATTTGGATAATATGCCTCCATACCATCTAAACCAATTTCATGTAAATACTTTATATTTGCTTCTTGTTCTTCTCTTGTATAATTTTTAAAACCTATCTTTTTATGAAAATGAGCTAAAGATGTAACAGCCCCAGCCTTTTTTTCATAGCTTGGATTGCATCTTCTGCCTTTGGATTTTCTGTTATCTTCAAATTCAAATTATTAAAAGCAGGGTCAATGTATCTATCCCATAAATACTGAATATCGCCGGCTTTTGATTTATCAGATACTAAATAGCGCAAAATAGCATATTTATCTAATGCACCGCCAGCTATAAAAGGCTCTACTTTTTCTACTGAAATATCTAATCCTTGTTTTTGTAAATAATCAATAACAGATACTATAGAAGATTGTTTTTTCTGTCTTAATTCATGATAAAAATCTTTAAAAGCCTTACTTTCTTCATCAAAACCTAAAGCTACTACGTGGATTTGATGATTATTATAATTCAAGCTAAGTTCCATACCATGAATAAATTCCATATCATATTTTTTAGCAGCCTCATAGGCTTCTTTATTACCATATATAGTATCATGGTCAGTCAAGCTATAGCCTTTAACCCTTTATCTTTAGCCAATTTTATCAATTGACTAGGAGTATACGTTCCATCAGACATTGTAGAATGTACATGCAAATCAATCACATTATTGTCCTCCCTTATATATTTTATTTACAAAAATTAATCATATTATTAATCTTACACTTATTTTCATTATAATTAAAGCCAATTAAATAAAATATTTTCCCAATTCTTTTAATTGACATCATCTCTCGTTAACTTTAGGATAAATAATATAAATATATTTTAAAAATGAGGTGTACTTATGGCTGATGTTGCAATTATGGAATATAAAACTAGTTCTAAAGATTTATATTTAGTATCCTGTGGCTGGGAAAAATGTGGTGCTACACATTCTTATGGACCAGCTGTTCGCAATTATTATATGCTTCATTTTATCTTGAAAGGTCAAGGTCATTATTATTTAAATAATAAACATTATAAATTAAATGAAAATCAATGTTTTCTCACAGAACCTGGAACAGTAACTTTATATAAAGCAGAACCTACAAACCCATGGACTTATACATGGATTTGCTTCAATGGCGATTATGTGCCCCACTTACTTAAACAGTCAAATTTAAATACAGATAATCCCATTATCAATCTATCTTGCAATCAAACCATCTATGAAATAATCAAAGAAATGCTCTCTTATCATCAACTCACACCTGCAAATGAATGTTATCTACAAAGTAAATTATATCTCATTTTTGCCAAACTTCATGAGGCTTTACAAAGTGTTTATAACAAGGTCGAATTAAATAATAGTTTTTATGTAACCAAAGCAATTGAATATATCGAAAAAAATACTTTTACTAATCTAAGTGTAAATGATATCGCTAGATATCTCAATATCAGCAGAAGTCATTTATATGCATTATTTAAACAAGAATTAAATACTTCGCCACAGCAATTTTTAACTAATGCTAAAATAGCAAATGCACGTGAACTTTTAAGCAAAACGAAAATCCCTATTTATAGCGTAGCTTTATCATGTGGCTATAAAAATGCTTTTGCTTTTTCACGTGCATTTAAACAAGTTACGAATATCTCTCCACGAGAATATCGTCAACACTATCTCCAACCAAACGATTTAGTAAAATATTAAATCATTCTGTCATGGATAAAAAAGTTTGATAACGTATTGTATTTGGATTGAATTTCAAGCCAGTTTCTTCAAACCATTGATATTTACAATCTATATCATGGTCTTTATCCTGCCAATGCTCTGGCAAGTAGTTTCTTCCCAATCAACAGGAATTACATGATGTTCTTGCTTAGATGCTACTTTTAAAATCTCATGTAATTCTTGTTTTTCTGTTTCATCTAAAATATTTGGTCTAACAGAAATAAATAAAGGTGTTCCACTTTGCGCTAATACATCTGCCCATTGTTTATTCATTGACCATGAAATACCGCCATCAATACCTACACAATCAGCATCAATTTCATAGAATTTGCCATGCTGAGGTAAACGGAAAGCTAATGTATTCACACCCATAAATCTAGTTCTTTCCCAATCTACTCCACTTGTATCATCACCAGTACGATTAATATGCATATAACCTGCACCTAAATGACCTATAGTATTACAGCCAAGTATCAAAGCTTCTCCATTAGAAGCTTCCACACTTGCATCTAAAATAGCTTTATATAATAATTTTACTACTTCGGCACTTGTCAAACTATCATCATAAAAATGCCAACCATCATCTGTTACAAGTGGACTCATTTGAAAGCCCCATTTGCCAAATAAATCAAAAGTAGAAAAATCATGTTTAATTAAAGTATATCCCCAATTACAAATTCTCTTGATATCTTCTTTAATATAATTGAGTGCTTCTGGATTAGTTGGGTCAATACAATTATTGTGTGATAATCTCCACTCATTTTTTATATTTTCATCTTCATTTAATAATAATCTCACCCAAATACCTGGACGCACGCCTTTTTGCACTAGTTTCTCAGCTAAAACTTTCATATCTGGGAATTTTTCATTTCCTTTTGTCCATGGACCACCATTATATTCATTTAAACGATGATGTTCTTGCCAACAATCATCAATAACCATATATGGTTTATTTTCTATATCTTTTGTTAAATTTAAAATATAATCACAATCAGCCAAAATTTCACTCTCTGAACTTTTACCATAAGCATAATACCAATTATTGCTACCATAAACAGGATATTTAGGCAAAATTGGGTCTTCACACATCTGACCGCAAAATTCTTGCATAGCTTCAAAACTAGTGCAATCACGCATTTCACAAGCTATAACATCAGCAAGCTTAATCACTCTACCTTTTAGATTTACACCGCTACCACCACAGCGAACATCTAAAATAAGTCATACCTAAAGAATCCACTTGCCAAAAACACATTGCTGAAGGTCTTACTTTTACCCCATAACAAACAGATTTTGCTTCACTTTTAGCACAGAAATACCATGGCATAAAACGATTAGGATTCATACCTTTCCATTCCATATCACCATATCCACGTTCCCATGCATCACCTAAAAACGAATATTTTTATCCCAACTCAAATTATTCCATCTCAATTTTATCCATTTCACTTTTGAAGTTTGAGCAGTAAGAAAAATAGCTAAATGTTCATTATCCTGATTTAGATTAACATTTATATCATCTAAATTATAATCATCATTTTCCCATTTAGCAGTTACAGTTTTTGTTTCTGTAGTCAACTCAATAAAATCCGGTCTATTTACTTTCAATATATTCTTTAACATAAACTCACCTCATAATTTTTGTTTTATTATTAATTATGAGAAAATTATATACTTTAAAAGTCAAAAATACCATGATTGCATAAATTATAAACATTGCTAAATGTCTTTTATAAAAAAATAGCCTAGACTATAAAACTATAATCTAGGCTTTAGCTTTAATTTTTATTTTAAATATTCTACATGACTAGCATAAGCATTATGATTATGAATGGACTCAAAGTTTTCACATTCCACAGAGAAATAATGAATATCATCTAATGTTCTAAGTGCTAAAACACAATCACGTAAAATGTCTTCTACAAACTTCGGATTTTCATATGCTTTTTCTGTTACATATTTTCATCTTCACGTTTTAATAATGGATATAATGGACAAGAAGCTTGTGCTTCTATCAAGCTTACAATATCTTTTATATTTATAGCTGTTTTTTGCCATCATAATTTATTTTTACAGAAATAATACTGCGTTGATTATGTGCCCCATATGCTGAGATTTCTTTACTGCATGGACAAAGAGATGTTACTGGTATTTTTATAGCTAGTGTAAATGGCATAGAATTTTTACTAGCTGTTTTTACAGCACTTACTTTGCAATCTAAATCCAATAAAGATTTTTTACCACTAACAGGAGCAGTTTTTTCTATAAAATATTTAAAACTCATGGACAAATGCGCTGAATTAGAACTTAATTTAGTGATAGCTTCATCTAAAATATTGCCTATTTCAGCTTGCCCAATAGGATTGGTATGCCATTTCGTCAAAATTTCTTGAAAACGGCTCATATGTGTACCTTTATATTCCATGGGCAAATCCACAGTAAATTTCAATCTAGCCATAACTGGCTGGCTATGCTGTTCTTGCTTTATTTGTAAAGGTAAATAAACATCGCTAATACCCACTCGTTGAATGGCAATGCCTCGTTTATCTACTCTATTTTGTACATCTTGCAAATTTTCACTCTCCATTTTCATAAGCAATATGATTTTTAGTTACATCATTATAATTTTTTTCATAAGCTATAGGGTCTTTTATTCCTGCTTCAGCAAAACCTCTTAAACGAAGTTTACAGCTATCACAAACACCACAAGCTTTTTCTCTACCATTATAGCAACTGCGAGTTAAATGATATGGTGCTCCTAATTTTGTACCTAATTGAATAATTTCTTTTTAGATAAAGATTGTAGAGGTGTTACAATCTTTATTTTTTGCCATCAACAGCTGTAGTTTTGCAAGCATAATCTGCCATATCCTGGAATTTTTGGATAAATTCTGGTCTGCAATCAGGATATCCGGAAAAATCAACTGCATTGACACCTATAAAGATAGCATCAGCTTTTACTACTTCAGCATAACCTAAAGCATAGCTTAAGAAAATCAAATTTCTTGATGGTACATATGTTACTGGTACATCATTATCTTTTCGATCAACATTTCCTTTTGGCACTTCAATATTTTCATCAGTTAAGGCTGAACCGCCAATAGCATTCATATTTGTATCAATAATTAAATGTCTTTTAGCACCAAAGAATTTAGCAATTTCTTTAGCACCTTCTAATTCAATTTTATTACGTTGATGATAGTCAAAACTTATAGGATATAAATCATAACCCTGCTGTTTTGCCACTGCCATACAAGTTGTAGAATCTAATCCACCTGATAATAAAATAACAGCATTCATTAAAAATCCTCCTTTAATATTTATTTCATAAAACTAATTTAATTCTATTATACTAATCTCTTTGTCTTTGTGGAACTTCTATCGCTGGTTTTTCTGGTGTTGTTGTATTAGTTGTTCCCGTATTAGTAGTATTTGTTTGTTCATTCTTATCTGGTACATTTGTATTTGTACTATTTTCATGTCTATCTGCACTACCAGAAGATACAGTCAACTCAATAGTAGTACCTGTTTCTACTTGAGAACCAGCTGATACACTTTGTGCTGTTACACTACCAGATGAAGCACTTGCACTTACATTAAATCCTTGCACTTCTAGCGTAGCTCTTGCAGAATCTACAGATTGTCCAACTACATTTGGTACAGATACTTTTTTAACTTCTTTACCTTTACTTATTACAATATCTATATTAGCACCTTTTTTAACTTTATTATTAGCAGATATAGATTGTTTTAATACTGTTCCACTTGGTTTATCAGAATACTCTGCTGTAACTTGACCAATCTTCAATTTCAATTTAGCAAGTTGATTTTCTGCTTCACTTTGGCTCAAACCTACTAAATTAATCATATTGATTTCTTCTCCGCCTTTACTTATATAAATAGTAACTAAGCGAGATTCTTTTACAGTTTTACCAGCTTCTGGAGTTTGTGAAGCAACTTTTCCCACTGGCACTGACTCATCAAAGGTTTCTGCTACTTCTACACGCAAGTTTTCTGCTTTCAAAGTTTCTTCAGCCTGTGCTTGACTCATACCTACTACATTTGGCACTTCTACAGTTTTACTGCTCCAAAAATCACCATAGGATAAAAATGCACCTACACCAAAACCTAGCACTAGAATAAAAATCAAGCCCATAATAAATGTTTTATTAAACGAATTCTTTGATTTTCTCTGTGGTTCTACTTTATTTTCTTGGTATACAGGCTGACTATAATTTGGTGTTACTGTAGTTTTCTTAGGTTCAATATTTTGTAATTGTTCTATTTCTTCACTAGTAAGCACTCTTGTTGCAAATGGGTCTTCTGTTGGTACATTAACCTTTGCAAATGGTTTTCTTTTTGCCTGTTCAATTCTTTAATCATTTCTGTACTAGAGAAACGATTATCTGGATTTTTATCCATTGCTTTTAATACTATAGCTTCAACAATTGCTGGTATATCAGGACGCAATTCATGTGGTGGAATTGGTGGTTCTTGAAGATGTTTTATCGCAATACTAACAGCAGTTTCACCTGTAAAAGGAACTTACCTGTAAGCATTTCATACATTACTACACCTAAAGAATAAATATCTGATTTTGGGCTAATAGTATGACCTTTTGCTTGTTCTGGAGAAAAATAATGTACAGAACCTACAATTGTACCTGTATATGTTATTGTTGATGATGATGTAGCTCTAGCTATACCAAAATCAGCTACTTTTACATGACCTGCTTCATTAATCAAGATATTATGCGGTTTAATATCACAATGTACAAGATGGTTTGCATGGGCATTTTCCAAAGCTTCTGCTATTTCCTGTACAATTTTAAGTGTTACATCTATTGGTAAAGGAGCTTCACGATTTATTTTATCTTTTAAAGTTTCTCCTTTTATATATTCCATTACTATATAGTATTTACCATCACAAGAGCCTACATCATAAATACTAACAATATTCGGATGTGATAATTTAGCAGCTCCTTGAGCTTCACGACGAAATCTTGTTACAAATGATTCATCACTTGTAAATTGCGGATGTAAAATTTTAACAGCCACGAAACGGTCTAACATCTTATCATGAGCGCGATAAACTTCTGCCATACCACCGTCGCCTATACGTTCAATTAATTCATAACGATTGTCTAAGAGCGTAGACATTTTACTTCCCTTCCTTTGCTAAAATACTTGTGAGTATATTTTTTATAATAGGTGCAGCCTCACTACCACCAAATCCGCTATTTTCTACGATAACAGCAAATGCAATATCTTCATTTGGCATATTTGCACAGCCAATAAACCAAGCGTGGTCTTTGCCTGTAGAATTTTCAGCAGTACCTGTTTTACCTATCATCTCAATACCAGGAACTTTGGCTCTTGTACCTGTACCATGATTAATAACATTTTTCATATCTTCATAGATGATATTTATTGTTTCTGGTGAAGATACTTGTCGCCAAGTCATCGGTTGATGTTGTTCTAAAATACTATTATCTGGAGCTGTAATGGCATTTACTACAAAAGGTTTCATCATGATACCTTCATTCCCTATACTTCCAGCTAACATAGCCATACGAAGTGGTGTTACGAGTAAAGTAGATTGCCCAATACCTACTTGAGCAAGTTCTCCATCACTTAAATTATCAAAATCAGGTAATTGTGGTTTATTATTGATGAAATCTGTATCCAACTCTTGGTCATAACCAAAACGAGAGAAAGTTTCTTTTAAACCATCACTACCTAAACGTATACCCATTGTACCAAAATAACTATTACAAGATTCCTCTATAGCTTTGGCTAAATTCACACCACCGTGAACTTCTCCACTACTATCTGATAGAGAATATCCTCCGCTTAATTGTAAAGCCCCTGTACAATTAACCACAGTATCTGTAGTCGCTACTCCACTTGTCAATACACCATCACCTATCATAGGCTTGATTACTGAACCTGGTGGATATAAACCTTGACTGGCACGATTTAATAAAGGACTATTTTCATCTACACGAAGATTATCCCAATCTTCATCAATCGTATTTGGATTAAACATTGGTCTACTAACCATTGCTAATACTTCACCAGTTTTACGATTTAAAACTACAACTGCCCCTTTACAATTACCTAAAGCGTCATAAGCTGCTTGTTGATAATCTGCATTGAGTGTTAAATGAACATCGTTCCCCACATTTTGTTCAAAAATTTGGGAAATAGGTCCTAATGCATGCAATACTAAATTATTACCAGCAAGATAAGTATTTTGCGTACTTTCTATGCCAGCATAACCTAATTTATCGCTTACATAACCAATTGGCGAAGCGAAAATCTCGCCGTAAGGATATACCCTTTTAAATCCATCTTTTTCCACTGTAGTATCTGCAAGCACCACGCCATTTCTATCTAAAATTTTACCACGTTGTACTTGTAATGCTTTTTCTGCTACATGTGAATTATGACTATCTTTTAATAAATCTTCAGCTTGATATATTTGAATATATGCTAGATTAATAAAGATTATTGCAAATAAGCCAATAAATACTTTTACGATTGTATATATATGTTTATCTATACTATTTTGTCTATGCAAACTTATCTCTCCTTACTACTGAGAGCATATAATAGCCCTAGTGAAATGAAAGATGAAACCATAGAACTACCACCATAACTAATAAAAGGTAAAGTAATACCTGTGAGTGGTAACAGCTTAGTTACACCAGCTAATATGATAAATGTCTGTAATAATAAAGTTATAGCTAAGCCAAATGCCATCAATTTATATTTTTCATTAGTCAAAAGTAAAGCAGCTTTTATGCCTCGCATAAATAATAATAAATATGCCAACAATAAAAAGGTTACACCTATTAAACCAAATTCTTCTCCAATAGCAGCAAAAATAAAATCAGTATGAACTTCTGGTATTAAACGAGGAAAGCCAGATGTATATCCTGTGCCGAAAACTCCGCCATAACCAAAAGCAAATAATGATTGTACTATTTGATAAGCACTGCCCATCGGGTCGTCCCAAGGATGTAACCAAATAGCTACACGAGTTTGCACGTGAGCAAACAATAAATAACTTATATATGAAGATAATGAAAAGAAAAATAATGCTATCGCTACATATAGTTTTTTACCTGTAGCTACGTAAGTCATGATGACAACTATACCAAAAAATAATAATGCTGAGCCTAAATCTCGAAGACTTACAAACATCAAAATTGATGCACTCCATATCAATAACAATGGAGCTAAAAATCTAAATGGCGGTAAATGAATGAATTTCCAGCCACGACTAGGCAATACTAAGACATTTTTATTTTCGGATAAAAACGAAGATAAAAAGGCTATAATCAATAATTTCGCAAATTCTGAAGGCTGTACTTGAATAGGCCCTAAGATAATCCAGTTGCGGTTACCACCGATATCTGTCCCAAATATAAGTACAGAACAAATAATTATCAAAGCTCCAAATCCTAGTACATAAGGATAATCCAATAATTCTAACAACCTATCAGATACTGTTACAATTATCAAAAAACAATAATCCCTATACATATCCATACTATCTGATGCATATATAAATCTGGCTTCAATCGCAAAATCATGATAGCACTGATACTCGACATAAACATGACTAATGATAATAAATAATTATCCGCATTTTTTCGCAATCTGACGCTTATTATCTGTACTACGATAAAAATGACAGATAATATTCCAGCTGGAATAAATACTTCATTAGTCAAAGTATTATTTTTGATATTGATTAATAATGTACCCAAAAATAATAATAAATTGAAAATACTAATGTATATATCCCTTTTTATCATGATATTTCCACCACGATACATGTAATATTGTCTTTTCCACCATAATTAATAGCTCTTTGTACTAAATGTTGAGCTTTATCTTTTATATTACTATCATAACAGATATTTTTTAGCTCCTCATTATCCACCATATTTGTAAGACCATCAGAGCAAATAAGGAATTTATCCGCTTGTAAAATATCACAATAACCTGTATCTACATTTAAATTCACAGAAACACCAGCTGCTCTTGTTAAAATATTCTTATGTGGATAATTTTCAGCTTCCTGTGCTGTGATTTTATTTTGTTTTAATAATTCATTCACCAAAGAGTGGTCATTTGTCAATTGATAAATTTGACCATTACGCAATAAATAAATCCTGCTATCACCTACATGAGCCCATGTGGCATAACCATAATGAACATAAAATAGACTAATCGTAGTCCCCATGCCATTATAATCAGGATTTTCACTAGAAGCTTTCATAATTTGTTTATTCGCTTCTAAAACAACAGATTTTAAACATTCTTCACTACATTCATCAGGATTTTTATTCTCCAAATGAAATTTTATAGTATCCACCATTATGCGACTGGCAATCTCTCCAGCTGCATGTCCTCCCATGCCATCTGCAACTGCATAAATATGTGGTTCAATACAAAGATAACTATCTTCATTTGTAGTACGTACACAACCAATATCAGTAGCATGAGTAATTATCATAGCTCTCACCTCTCAAAACGGAATGATACACAACCTATTTTTATAATATCACCATTTTGTAAAAATTCTTTGCCATTAAGAATATTACCATTTATATAGGTGTGATTTCGACTTTGTAAATCCTCAATCTGATAAAGATTGCGAACTGGACTAATAACAGCATGATGATGTGATACATAAATATCATCTAATACAATATCATTTTCTTTACCTCTACCGATAGAGATTTGACCAGAAAAAGATATTTTCTTATTAGCCAATTTAGGATCTGCTGCTTCTAGCACTATTAAAGCCACTTCATTTTGTGCAGATTCTTCTTTCACTGACTTTAAGCTGGAAGTGCTTTTCAAATCTTTGAACATGGATTTTACAGTTACAAAAATATAACCACAGATACAAAGAAGCATTCCATACTGTAGTGCTACTAAAAAAGCTTTACTTGCCATTTGACCACCTCATCAAAGATATATCAATACTTTATTATAGGCATAAATCTTAGATAAAGCAACTTCAAAACCATTATTATAATAAAGTTTTTTCCTAATTATATATATAAATCTTTCTATAAAAAAACTAGACAATCAAGTTTTTTCCTCAATCATCTAGTTTGAATTTATAGCCAACGATAATTCACAAAACCTGCTCCTCGTGAATTCATCTCACCTAAGCCCACGCCTAAAGATAAATATGCCATTTCTTGAGATTTTTCATCATCTAAGACAGCAAGACGCACTTTATCGCCGAGAAGTTTTATATTTTTATATTTCATTGGCACAGGTGTTTTATTTAAAAATTCTATAGTGGAATAAAATTTTTCCATATTTATTTCATCTTTATCATTTATATCGCCTTTGAAATTATTTATTTTCTTAGTTAAATTAATGATAAATCGCTGTTCAAATTCTTCTTGGCTCATGCAATTTTTCCAATAACCATTTTCTGCCTTGATTATCATTGGTGTCAAAGTATAGATAAACTCTATTATCTTTCGTGGCAAAACTCTTTTTTCTGCTGTCAGACCTTTAAATTCTCTAGTATTTATATTTGGACAAACTTCATAGAAAAATTCTGCCATATCCTCATCAATAGTTCTGATAGTCAAAGTATATATCTTGCCTTTTTTATAGATTTTATCTTTTTCCAATGGCGATAATAAATCATAGCAATAATTTTTATATGTATTTATATTATGTAATTTTCCTAGATTTTCTCTTGCAAATAGACTTTTATCAATAAATCTAGTCAACATAATTTGCACATCTTGTGCCATGATATCCTTTAATAAATATAATTTTATGCGTATTTGATAAACCTTCATCAAAATGCCCCTTTCTTTGAATTTACCAAGTGATATATTCATCTTTATGCAAAAATGCTGATAGATCAATAATTATAACAAAAAAGCTAGATAGTTAAACCTAACATTTAACTACCTAGCCTTTTATCAATCATTCTTATAATACGATTTTACCGAAATCTGCAATAGATTTAATAAGTGTATCAATATTTTTAAGAAGTGCAAGACGATTATTTTTTATTTGTTCGTCTTTATCCATAACCATTACATTATCAAAGAAATTATTGATTGGTGCAGTAAGTTCCTGCATTTTATCAATAGCTGTTTTATAATCTTTATTATTTAAAGCAGTTTCTACATCTTTAGCTACTGCTACATAAGTATTATAAAGAGCTTTTTCTTCATCTAATGTAAATAATGCTTCATTAATAACATTATTTTCTGCTTTTTTGCTGATATTACCTACACGTACAAAAGCTTGAATTGCATCATTTAATACACCAGAAGCAATTTCTTGAGCTGTTACGCAAGCTTTAGCATAAGTGCCTGCAACTTCATCTGCATTTTCAAGTACAGCATCAATAATATCATAGCGAACATCATTATCTCCAAGTACATTTTTAAGACGTAAAGTGAAGAATTCTGCTACATTTTTCTGGATTTCAGCACGTTTTTCACTATCAGTGATATTGAGTAAATCCATTGCTTTATCTGCAATTTCACTGATAGAAATAGTGTAGTTTGCTTCAATAATTGTATGCACAATACCAAGAGCTTGACGACGAAGTGCAAATGGATCTTGAGAACCTGTTGGCACAAGTCCACGACTGAATGTAGCTACGATATTATCCATTTTATCAGCTAAAGAAACAAGACGACCTGCTACGCTAGCTGGTTCTGCATCACCTGCAAAACGTGGCATATAATGTTCATAAATAGCAGTTGCTACTTCTTGACCTTCACCATCTAAAAGTGCATATTCACGACCCATGATACCTTGAAGTTCAGTGAACTCACAAACCATAGCAGATACAAGGTCAGCTTTTGCTAAGATTGCAGCACGTTTAGTTGTTTTTATTTCATCTTCTGTAGCATTTACTTTTTCACCAATAAAAGCAGAAAGTTCTGCTAAACGATTAGCTTTATCATAAATTGTACCAAGACCTTCTTGGAATACTACCGTTTTTAATTTTTCTACATAATCATAGAGACTATGTTTTCTATCTTCATCAAAGAAGAATTGAGCATCAGCAAGTCTTGCACGAAGTACACGTTCATTACCATGCTGTACTTTATCTAAGCAATAATCGCCACCATTGCGAACTGTGATAAATAATGGTAATAAATTGTTATTATCATCTAAAACAGGGAAATAACGCTGATGATCTCTCATTGGAGTCATTACTGCTTCTTTTGGTAATTTAAGGTATTTATCTTCAAAAGTTCCACAAAGTGCTGTTGGATATTCTACAAGATAAATTACTTCTTCTAATAAATCTTCAGTGATTTCTGCATGACCATTGTGAGCTTTTGCAATTTCTTCAATCTGTGCTTTGATGATATCGCGACGTTTTTCTTGGTCTACAATAATAAATGCATCTTTACAAGCTTGTTCATAATCACTTGCTTTATTGATTGTAAAATCGCCTTCACTTAAGAAACGATGACCACGAGATACGCGACCAGATGTTACATTAGCTACTGTAAAATCAATTACTTCTTCATCATACAAAGCTACGAGCCAACGAAGTGGACGTACAAAGCGGAAATCTAAATCGCCCCAACGCATATTTTTAGGGAAGTTCAAACCTTCTACCAATTCTTTTAATAAAGTAGGTAAAAGTTCTACAGTCTGTTTGCCTTCTTCGCTGGAAACAGCATATACATAACCATCTTTTACCACTAAATCAGCAACATCTACTTTTTTGCCACGAGCAAAACCAATAGCTGCTTTTGTAGGATTGCCATCTTTATCAAAAGCGATAGCAGTAGATGGGCCTTTATATTCACTAGATGCACCTTGCTGAGTTTCTGCAAGATTTTTTACTAAAAGTGCAGTTCTGCGAGGTGTACCAAGAGTTGTTACTTCATCAAAATCAAGACGCATTTCTTGAAATTTTGCAGTTGCTTTTTCTTTTAATTGAGCTAAAATTCCTGGCATAAAATGAGCAGGAACTTCTTCTGTACCAATTTCTAATAATAAATCTTTAGCCATTATTATTTTGCTCCTTTCTTCAAGAGAGGATAGCCGAGTTCTTCACGCTGTTTTAAATAACATTGAGCACAAAGACGAGCAAGATTACGTACACGAGAAATAAACGCTGTACGTTCAGATACGCTGATTGCTCCACGAGAATCAAGCAAGTTAAATGTATGAGAACATTTCAATACATAATCATATGCTGGATGAACATATCCAAGCTCAATTACGCGAACAGCTTCTTTTTCGTATTTATCGAAAAGGTCAAATAAAAGAGCAGTATCTGCAAGTTCAAAGTTATAAGTGGATTGTTCAAATTCATTTTGATGGAATACATCACCATAAGTGTATGTGCCATTCCAATCAATATCATAAACATTTTCTTTTTCTTGAATATACATTGCAATACGTTCAAGACCATAAGTGATTTCAGAAGCTACAGGTTTTACATCAACACTACCTACTTGTTGGAAATAAGTAAACTGTGTGATTTCCATACCATCAAGCCAAACTTCCCAACCAAGACCCCAAGCACCAAGTGTTGGAGATTCCCAGTTATCTTCAACAAAACGGATATCATGTTCTTTTTCATTGATACCGAGTTTTGCTAAACTCTGTAAATAAAGTTCCTGAATATTATCAGGAGATGGTTTCATAATTACCTGGAATTGATGATGTTGGAATAAACGGTTAGGATTTTCACCATAACGACCATCAGCTGGACGAGAGATGGTTCTACATATGCTACATGCCAAGGTTCAGGGCCAAGTACACGTAAAAATGTAGAAGGGTTCATAGTACCTGCACCTTTTTCCACGTCATAAGGTTGCGCTAAAATACAGCCTTGCTTAGACCAAAATTCCTGCAAAGTCAGGATAATTTCCTGAAATGTCATAAATATACCTCCTTGATATTCATGGGCGACAAAATAAAAAATCTCGCCCATGTAACAACAAAATGTTACAGGGACGAGATGTATTCCCGCGGTTCCACCCTGATTGACTTAAATATATTTAAGTCCTCTTTAGAATGTTATTTATTATTATAAAGCTCCCTAGTGCCATTCACTTTTTGTAGTCTTACACCATCACTACTCGCTGATTAAAGCTACTTTTCTAGTTCATTGCTGTACATAAAGTCTAGCAAAAGAAAAAATCCTTGTCAATATATTTATGTTGTTTACTTTTAGATTTATGGCTAAATAATAAAATACTTTTAATATCTCTTATTTAAACTAAATTTTTTTGCTCCAATCAATTGATTAACAAAATATTAATAATGGCTATAGCTAACATAACTGGCACAGTAATCCCAATAAAAGTGCTATAATCAATCAACAATTCATAAGCTATAAAACCAATTAACCATAAAAGACAATTTTTACCAGTGATAAGTGAATTTTGATGATAAATATTATGGCTAAAGAAATATTCAGAAAAAGCAATAGCAAATAACGGTGCAAAAGTTGCTGCTATAAAATAAAGGAAGTTTCATATTGTTCCATGGATAAGAAAATAGCAAGCAATGTAGAAATTATACATACAAAAAACGCTGTATATTTTACATCTAATTGATTACTGATATGATTTAAACAAATACTTGAAGAATTTATCGTAATGAAATTTGTTGTTACTGTAGATAATAAAATAACAACTAAAGAAATAACACCTAATCCAGATAACATGAAAATATCACAAATATCTGTTATCCCATAATGAACAGCACTACCTAAGCCAATTGTATACATTAAAATACTGCCAAAACAATATGCCACTACACAGCTCAATGTACCTGTAGATTGATTTTTAAGTGTTCTTGTATAATCTGAAATAACTGGCATCCATGATAAACACATAGCAATATTTAATTCTACCGCCATGCCAAAACTCATACTTTCATCTAAAGAAGTTACCACTTCATTTGCAGAAACTACAGCCCCAAAACCTAAATATAAAGAAGCAAGCAATAAACAAAGCATTACTACTTTATTTATCTTACTTACAAAATCCATTGTACTAAAAATCCAAATGCAAGGAAAAAGACCTATGATAATTGTCCATAAAATAGTATTTTCTCCCATATTCCATAAAGATGCCATTAATTTATTGAAAGCTTGTGCCCCAATGATGGTCATTATAGAAGTCCAACCTATTAATTGAATAGTATTTAATAGAGAGAAACTAACAGAACCCAACTTACCAAAGATAAATTAATACTTTCAGAAGCACTGCAACGTTTATTAGCACCGATAATCCCTGCTAAGTAAAGAATAATTCCGCCAATTACATGACCTACTAAAATAGCTAAAAATCCATCTTTCATGCCAAGTGGTGCTAAAAAAGTTCCTGTCATGATTTCAGCCACAGAAACTGCTGTACCAAACCAAATCAATGATACATTAAAACTAGAGTTATTTGTTGATGTAAAAATGTAGACAAAAATCACCTCATAAAAATAAAAATATTAAAAAGGAAATAGCCTGCCATTTCCTTGAAAATACGTAATCAAACTAATATTTCCCTACGTTGGCATTATCCAAATCAGGTCATAGGTCGAAGTTCACAACTTCCTCTCAGCCTGTCTACAAGCTCCCTTTTTCATATTCTGCCTTTAATATAAATTATCCTAAAATATTTGTCAAATTCTCGAAAAATCTCCAAAAATATATTGCATAGCCCATTTTTATATGATAAAATAGCCTAGTATGCAACAAACGGTCCGCTGTGAGATATTCTTATATGAACGTTTGAATTAAGGAGGAAAAATAATGAATATTATTCAGGCTTTAGAACAGGAACAATTACGTAACGATATCCCTAAATTCATCCCTGGCGATAGCGTTCGCGTACATGTAAAAGTAGTTGAAGGATCCAACGAACGTATTCAGATGTTCGAAGGTGTTGTAATCGCTCGCCAAGGTTCTGGCGTTCGTGAAAACTTCACAGTAAGAAGAATTTCTTATGGTGTTGGTATTGAACGTACTTTCCCAGTACATTCCCCACGCCTTGCAAAAATCGAAATTACTCGTAGAGGTATTGTTCGTAGAGCAAAACTTTATTATCTTCGTAACCTTACTGGTAAAGCTGCTCGTATTAAAGAAAGACGCTAATATCTTCATAAGAGGGACTGCCTATGGCAAGTCCCTTTTGTTTTATTAGTATGTTCTAGTAGAGGGAGGATTATCATGGCTGATAAAAAAGAGTCATCTTTAGGTAGTGAAATTAAAGATTGGGTTATTTCCATAGCTATCGCTGTTGTCTTAGCTTTATTCATTCGTCATTTTGTAGTAGAATTATATTTAGTTGATGGACCTTCTATGCGTCCGACATTACAAAATCAAGAGCGTTTAGTCGTTAATAAATTTATTTATAATTTACATGACCCTGAACGCGGTGATATCTTGGTATTCCAATATCCAAAAGACCCTAGCCGTGATTTTATCAAACGTGTAATTGCAATTCCTGGAGATACTATTGAAATCAAAGATGGTCATGTTTATGTAAATGGGGAATTAAAAAATGAACCATATATCTTAAGCACAACTAGAGGAGATTATCCACTGGCTACTGTACCAGAAGGACATATCTTTGTAATGGGCGATAACCGCAACAATTCCGAAGATAGTCGTTTCGCTGATGTAGGCATGGTACCATTTGATTTAATCAAAGGTAAAGCTGTTTTAATCTTCTGGCCAATCGATAAAATAAAAACATTACCATGATAATAACGAAAAGGTACCTATGAAATATTTTGTAGGTACCTTTTTATTTTATAAAATCTATTTATTGTTTATATGTCTAGCTAAAGCTTGTTGCCAAACTTCTTGAAGCATTGGCAAGCGAAATCTAGCATTGGCTGGACTTGTAGATGGTAATGTATAAAAAGTATATGTTTCATCTTTTAAAATATCTTTATTATATTTCTTAAAGCACTGAAAAGATTTTCCGCCATTAAAACAAATAGTTTTTATTTTAGGATATTTAGCAAATAAAGCTTTAAAATCATTTGGCACTTCATCGCAAATAGCACTATCTAAACTACCTTCTCGAATACAAGAATCTATGGAGTCCCAAAGAGCAATATGATTTTTTCTCAATAAATCTAGTCTCTCTTGATAAATAGTTGGTATTATTCCTTCATTAAAAAATATAGCCATTAATTTCCAAAATCTATTTTGAGGATGTGCATAATATTGTTGTTGTTCCAAAGATTTTACACTTGGCATTGAACCTAAGATAATAGTAGTACAATTTTCATCAATAGATGGAGCAAAACCTATGAGTCTTTCCATAAATAAAATCACCTCTATCCTATTATAATATAAAGATTTTCAGTGTAGCTAAAATTTTTTTAAAGGAAAAGTCAAAAAGTCAAAAATAATGTTTGACAATTTGACTTTTAGCTTTTATAATATGTTTTGTAAGCAGATATTAAAACTAAAGTAAAATATAATTTATTATTTTAGTATAATAACTACTTCAATGAATTTATACTTTTATTAATTTGAATACTACTCATCATGACTTGGAGGTATACATCATGGGTGAAGAAAAATATACACAAAAAGTTTTAGAAGCTATGCAATCCGCACAGCAAGAAGCAGCACTTCGCTATCATCAAGAAATCACATCAGCTCATGTACTTTCAGCCTTAATCAAAGAACCTGAAGGTTTACTCGCTACTATTTTTGCTGAATGTCGAGTAGATTTACCTATGCTCAAAGCAAAACTAGAACAAATGCTCAAAAAAATTCCTAGTGTAAAAGGTCAAAGCCGTCTAGGTATGAGCACTGAAATGGTTCGTGTATTAGGCAGAGCAGCAAAACTTGCCGAAAACATGAATGATGAATATATAAGTACAGAACATTTATTATTAGCTATTGTCAGCGATAGCGATGATGAAATGCAAGCACTATGTAGAGAATTCAATCTACATCAAAATAAAATCCAATCTGTAATTAAATCAGAACGTAAACAAAATGTAAATAGTGATAATCCTGAAAGTGGTTATAAATCACTTGAAAAATACGGTCGTGATTTAACAGCTATGGCAAGAGTTGGTAAGCTCGACCCTGTTATTGGCCGTGATGAAGAAATCCGCCGTACTATCGAAATCTTATCTCGTCGTACTAAAAATAACCCAGTATTAATCGGTGAACCTGGTGTTGGTAAAACTGCTATCGTTGAAGGTTTAGCTCGCCGTATCGTAGCAGGTGATGTTCCAGAATCGCTAAAAAATAAAACATTATATTCTCTCGATATGGGCTCATTAATCGCTGGTGCTAAATATCGTGGTGAATTCGAAGAACGTCTAAAATCTGTATTAAATGAAATCTCTAAATCCGATGGACAGATTTTATTATTCATCGATGAAATTCACACTGTAGTAGGTGCAGGTGCAACTGAAGGTGCCATGGATGCTGGTAACTTATTAAAACCAATGTTAGCACGTGGACAACTCCGTTGTATTGGTGCCACTACTTTAAATGAATATCGTAAATATATTGAAAAAGATACAGCTCTTGAACGTCGTTTCCAACCTGTAATGGTAGGTCAGCCATCTGTAGAAGATACTATTTCTATCTTGCGTGGCTTAAAAGAACGTTATGAAGTTCATCACGGTGTAAGAATTCGTGATAATGCACTTGTTTCTGCAGCTGTATTATCTGATAGATATATCTCCGATAGATTTTTACCAGATAAAGCTATCGACTTAGTTGATGAAGCTGCTGCTAAACTTCGTACTGAAATCGAATCTATGCCAGAACCTATTGAAAAATTGCGTCGTAAAATCATGCAATTACAAATAGAAGAAGAAGCATTAAATAAAGAAACTGATGAAGCATCTAAAGAAAAACTTGCCAAACTCATTGACGAAAAAACTAAATTACAAAATGAAGAAAATGAATTAAAAGCAAAATGGGATAAAGAAAAACAAGGTATTGTTCGTGTACGTGCTATCAAAAAAGAAATGGATAGTGCCAATACGGAAATGGAAAAAGCTCAACGCAGTGGCGATTATGCCAAAGCTTCTGAAATCAAATACGGTAAATTACCACAACTTCAAAAAGAACTTGAAGAAATGGAAAAAGCTGTTCATGATGAAGAAGGCAATCGTCTCTTAAAAGAAGAAGTATCTGAAGAAGATATTGCCCAAGTAGTAAGTCGTTGGACTGGTATTCCTGTTACTAAAATGCTCACAGGTGAAAGAGAAAAACTCGTACATCTAGAAGATGTTCTCCATGAACATGTTGTCGGTCAAGATGAAGCTGTAAAAGCCGTAAGTGAAGCTATTATTCGTGCTCGTGCTGGTATCAAAGACCCTAATCGTCCAATTGGTTCTTTCATTTTCCTCGGCCCTACTGGTGTAGGTAAAACTGAACTTGCAAAAACTTTAGCTGAAAGTCTATTTGATGATGAACGCAGTATTATTCGTATCGATATGAGCGAATATATGGAAAAACATTCTGTAGCTCGTTTAATTGGGCTCCTCCAGGATATGTTGGCTATGATGAAGGTGGTCAACTCACTGAAGCAGTTCGTCGTCGTCCATATAGCGTAATTTTACTTGATGAAATTGAAAAAGCTCATCGTGATGTATTCAATGTATTATTACAAATCTTAGATGATGGTCGTTTAACTGATGGTAAAGGTAGAGTTGTAAACTTCAAAAATACTGTTATCATTATGACATCAAACTTAGGTAGTCATGAAATCTTAAATCAAGAAGATTTTGCTACAGCTGAAAAATTAGTACGCGATATCTTAAAAGATTATTTCCGTCCTGAATTTTTAAATCGTGTTGATGATATTATCGTATTCAAAGCTTTAGATAAAGAACAAGTACGTCAAATTGCTCGCATCATGCTCGAAAATCTTAATAAACGTCTACAACATCAAGTTAATATTTCACTTTCTTGGTCTGATGAAGCTTTGACTAAACTTGCAGATGAAGGATTTGAACCAAACTTCGGTGCTCGTCCACTTCGTAGATTATTATCTCATACTGTAGAAACTCAATTAAGTAAAGAAATCATCAAAGGTAATATCAAAGAAGGCGACACTGTAGATATTAACGTAAACGGTGAAGAATTCACATTTAATCCAATTCGCAAAATGGAAGCATAAATTTTAAATTAAATAATAGCACTCTAAAATAAGATTAATTTTAGGGTGCTATTTTATTTTTAGTTAGTTAAGAATATCATATTATCGAAAAGTCTTAACAAATTTTAATAAAAAGCCAATGATAAAAATACAATGTTAC
>ENA-OQHP01000129-OQHP01000129.1-human-gut-metagenome-genome-assembly--contig:-NODE-129-length-24593-cov-1.604962_pt1 | contig 24593 bp, 23 predicted proteins | sample MGYA00242563_ERZ504717 | MGnify/ENA primary metagenome ERZ504717 (study PRJEB26092, sample SAMD00036212) | human gut metagenome | host: Homo sapiens | study: EMG produced TPA metagenomics assembly of... | reverse complement strand
ACTCTCGGTTTAACCGAACCATGTAAACCGGCGCGTTTAAGGCATAAAAAAAGAGAGTTACTTTGGTGTAACTCTCTGATTCTTTGGTGATCCGCTTGGGGCTCGAACCCAAGACCCCAACATTAAAGTGTTGTGCTCTACCTGCTGAGCTAGCGAATCAATCCTTATTGCTGTTAAGCGGGTGCAAAGATATGGACTTTATATTTAATATGCAAGACTTATAACGAAAAAAGTTTGCATTATTTTAGTTGTTTATTTCTTTTGTTTGATTATCAGTTGATTCTGTCTTATGAATATTTTCTCTGTTGATAATGAAACGTTGATAGTAGGAGAGCATCAGCGTTGTGAGCGGTAGTGCGATAATCATTCCCAACATTCCCATTAATGAACCCCATATGGAAAGTGATAATAGAATGATAGCAGGATTTAGTCCGGTAATTTTCCCCATAACACGTGGCACGATGAATCCGTCTTGGATAGTTTGCACTACAATGAATACTGCCATGGCTGAGGCGATGATTATCCAAAAATTCTCGCCTGTGTCGGAGGCTTTCAGGATTGCCAGTATGATAGTAGGAACCAAACCGATGATTTGAAGATAAGGCACCATATTCAATGCCCCGATGAACAAACCGAGACCTATGGCTAATGGGAAGTCTATGATAAGAAAGCCTATGCTGAATAAAATGCCGACACATAAGGCTACGAATGCCTGTCCGCGGAAGTATCTGTTCATACCTACTTTTACGTCATTTAGTATGCCTACCACGAAAGAACGGTATTTCATAGGCACGAGATGCGTCCAACCTTCTGCAATGCTTTCGTAGTCTAATAAAATGAAGATAACGTATAGTAAGATAATGAATATGGTGAATACGCTGAATAATAAGTCAACGGAGTCCGATAATAAAGACCATAGGCGGGGAACTGCTTCTTTGAGCGCATCCAACAGGTTCTCTTTATTGAATAGTTCGGTTATAAATTTAACATCGATATTATCTCGTAAAAATCGGAAAGAGAGGTGGGGACATTACTATTATATGTTCCGTGCGAAAAGTATTGGACCAATAAAGTCTGTACTCTGCCGCACTCTTGTATCATAGGGGGTACTAACAGATAAAAAGCTCCGAACACCCACAATCAGAAGTGTGAGTAATGCGCAGAATATGGAAACAATCCTATTTCTTAATTTTAGCTTGTATTGGAAAAATGTGACCAAAGGATATACCAGATAGGCAATAAGCCAAGCGATAAAGAAAGGTAATAGAACGCTGCTTAAACGCTTCAGAAGCATCAATATGCCGATAATGATAACTCCTAAAATGATACCGCGGATAAAACTGTCGAATGTAATCTTTTTACGTTCCATAGAATCCTGTATTAAATTTATTAATCGCTTGCTGTTTGCTGGTCTTCCTTTATCGCCCGTAAATAACACTCTCGGCACAAGTTCGTATTCGGCTGTTTCACCCAACAGAACTTGTTTGTCATTTTTTACAGTACGATGAGAGAATGAAGCAAGCTGTCCGCATTTTACACAAATGGCATGCACCTTGGAAACTTCATCTGCAATGGCGCACAGCCCCGGCATGGGGCCGAAAGGATTACCGCGGAAATCCATATCCAATCCGGCTACTATTACACGTATACCATTGTTGGCAAGCTGGTTGCATACATCAATCAGACCTTCGTCAAAGAATTGCGCTTCGTCGATGCCCACTACGTCTATTTCAGAAGTGAATAGCAGTATGCTTGCCGATGAGTCTATCGGTGTAGAGGATATGATGTTGCTGTCATGCGATACGACATCTGCTTCTGAGTAACGCGTGTCTATTGCCGGCTTATATATTTCTACACGTTGCTTGGCAAATTTGGCACGTTTCAAACGGCGTATCAGTTCCTCTGTCTTGCCGGAGAACATGGATCCGCATATAACTTCAATTCTTCCTCTACGTTTGGTTTCTTGTATGTGGTCTTCCGAAAATAATACCATATCTTTGAGTGTTATATTCAGTCGCAAAAGTAATGATTTTGTTCGCTTCCGGATATTTTTTCATTATTTATTTCTACATTTGTGCCATTAATACGGACAGGAAAAGGATATGCAAGCATTATTGAATGATATAGAACTGGATGTTCAGGAATTGAAATGTTTGATACAGTCGATGCTCACTGATACAAATCCTGTGCTGAGAATAGTTGCTAAAAGGAATATTCATCAGATGCAGGAGCGGTTGGATGCGCTGACCAAACTGTTGGACGACACTTTTGTGATAACTCCGGTGGAACATGTTGCTTCTGACATTGTGGAGAAAACAACTGAATCGGAAGTGATTTCCGAACCGGTTGCTGATGTTCCGGTTGAGGCAACTCACGTTTCGGATATTGCAGTACCTGCTTCTCAGATTCTTGCCGAACGTATTAAGCCGGCTACGGACTTGCAACATGCCATCAGTCTGAATGATTCGTTTCGTTTTACCCGTGAATTGTTTGCCGGAGATGCGACACGTATGAATGAGGTGGTGCGCCTTTGCGGTGGGGCTTCCTCTTTGGATGAGGCTATGTCTGTGTTTATGTCAACTGTACAACCGGATGAGGAAAATGAGGCGGCTGCTGATTTATTAGAACTTCTCAAGAAGTATTTCGTAGTAAAAGTTGCGGATATGGGAAAACTTTATGTAGTGCCTACGCCAGTAGAAATTTGGAAGATATGACTTTTCGCGCTATCCGCATATTGAAGGAAGCGGATTTGGTGCTGGCAGAAGACACGCGTACTTCCGGAATATTGCTGAAGCATTTTGAGATAAAGAATGCGATGCAGTCTCACCATAAATTTAATGAACATAAAACAGTAGAAAGTGTTGTAAATAGAATAAAGGGTGGTGAGACTGTGGCGTTGATTTCAGATGCCGGTACTCCAGGTATTTCCGATCCGGGTTTTCTGGTGGTTCGCGAGTGTGTCCGCAACGGTATCGAAGTACAGTGCCTGCCGGGGGCTACTGCTTTTGTTCCGGCATTGGTGGCTTCCGGATTGCCCAACGAGAAGTTCTGCTTTGAGGGTTTTCTTCCTCAGAAGAAAGGTAGGATGACACGTCTGAAAGGTTTGGCGGAAGAACGCCGGACAATGGTTTTCTATGAATCTCCCCATCGTTTGGTAAAAGCACTGACGCAGTTTGCAGAATATTTCGGTTCGGAACGGCAGGCGTCCGTTTCCCGTGAAATATCCAAGATACATGAGGAGACGGTACGTGGTACTCTTACCGAATTGATAGAACATTTCACAGCCAACGAACCGCGTGGTGAGATAGTGATTGTAGTAGCAGGAATAGACGATTAAATAACTTCATTAACAAAACGTAAAACAAAAGCGTATGAAAAAGTTAGCAGTTTTGATTGTATGTACAGCCGTTATGGCTTCATGTGACAGCTTTTCAGGTGGTAGCAAAGATCAGTTGAAAGCTGAGAATGATTCTCTTTTAATGGAACTGACTCAGCGTAATGCTGAACTGGATGAATGATGGGCACTTTCAATGATATTTCGGAAGGATTTCGTCAAATCAATGCGGCAGAAAGCCGTGTAGACTTGCAGCGTGGTGCAGTTGCAGAGGGTTCTCTGAATGCTAAACAGCAGATAGCCTCTGATATTGAATTCATCCGTAAGCAAATGGAAGAGAACAAAGAGCAGATTGCCAAGCTGCAATCTATGTTGAAAAACAGCAAAGACCAACTCTTCTCAGTTAAAAAGAGCCGTTGAGTCTTTGACACAGGAACTGAATGCGAAAACCCAGCGTATCGAAGAGTTACAGGCCGAACTGGCTTCTAAGAATATCCGTATCCAGGAGTTGGATGCCGCCGTTACGGATTTGAATGCTGTCAAGAGTGAATTGACTGCTGAGAATGAGGCAAAAGCCAAGACAGTGGCAGAACAGGATAAAGCGCTTAATACTGCATGGTTTGTATTCGGAACGAAGAAAGAACTGAAAGACCAGAAAATTCTGAGCGGTTCCGGATTATTTAAAAAAGGTTCGGTCTTGAAAGATGGTGATGTCAATAAGGATTATTTTACCCAGGTTGATATTCGTACTACCAAAGAAATCAAACTGTATTCCAAAGATGCCGATATTCTGACTACCCATCCTACCGGTTCTTATGCCTTGGAAAAAGATGATAAAGATCAGTTGACATTGAAGATTACTAATCCGAAAGAATTCTGGAGCGTTTCCAAGTATCTGGTAATTCAAGTGAAATAGTTACTTGATTGATAATTGATAGGGCTGTTTCAAAGTGCGTTTCGTTTGTAGGCCTGCTTTTGAAACAGCTTTTTAGTATTCTTTTTTATGCTTTATAAAAATCTTTTTTTGATTTGGACGATACGCTTTGGGCGTTCTCTCTCAAGCTCGTGATACCTATGAAGAAATGTACTGGAAGTATGGATACGATCGCTATTTCGATTCGTTCGAGCATTATTATTCACTTTATCAGCGTCGCAATCTGGATTTATGGGCAGAGTATGCAGATGGTAAAGTCACGAAAGAAGAGTTAAACCGTCAACGTTATCTTTATCCTTTGGAGGCTGTAGGAGCAGGTGACTCCACTTTGGCAAAGGCTTACGAAAGAGATGCTCTTACAATGATTCCTACCAAAAGCAATTGATGCCACATGCGCGTGAAGTGCTGGAATATCTTTCGGGAAAATACAATTTGTACATTCTTTCAAATGGATTTAAAGAACTCCAAAGTCATAAAAATGCGTTCGTCGGGCATTGATGAATATTTCAAAAAAGTGGTTCTTTCCGATGATATCGGAATCCTGAAGCCTTGGCCTGAGATTTTTCATTTTGCTCTTTCGACAACCCAGTCCGAGTTGAATAATTCGCTGATGATCGGAGATAGTTGGGAAAATGATATAGTCGGAGCGGCGGGAGTAGGCATGCACCAGGTGTTTTACAACTTGTCCGGTCGTACCGACTTGCCTTTTGCTCCTACCTATCAGATTACTGATTTGAAAGATTTATTTAATTTTTTGTGACATTGACAGATTAGTTGTACTTTTGTTTCCAATGATGAACATCTAAAAATACTATTATGGAAACTCTCATTCCTTTTGCATTGTTGTGTTTCACATCTTTCTTTACGTTGACTAATCCGTTGGGCACAATGCCGGTTTTTCTGACTATGACGCAGGGTATGACCGATAAAGAACGTTGTTCTATCGTAAAGCGCGCAACATTAGTCTCGTTTATCACATTGATGGTCTTTGTCTTTGCCGGGCAATTCCTCTTCAAGTTTTTCGGTATTTCGACAAACGGTTTCCGAATAGCGGGTGGCGTTATCATTTTCAAGATTGGTTTTGATATGCTGCAGGCACGCTATACACCGATGAAATTGAAAGATGAAGAAATCAAGACCTATGCGGATGATATTTCGATTACTCCTTTAGGTATTCCGATGTTATGTGGTCCGGGCGCTATTGCCAATGCAATCGTACTGATGCAAGATGCACATTCCTTTGAGATGAAAGGGGTGCTTATAGCACTATTGCCCTTATTTATTTTCTTACATTCTTGATATTGAAGCTTCCACCCGTTTGGTCAATTTATTAGGGGAAACCGGTAATAATGTGATGATGCGCCTTATGGGACTCATCTTGATGGTGATTGCCGTAGAATGTTTCGTTAGCGGAGTGAAGCCGATATTGACGGATATTGTAAAGGAAGGTTGCTTGATGTAATTAAATAAGAGAGCCGGAATTGGCAGTAATGAAAAAGGTTGCAAACAGGAAAACAGTCTTCCGTTTGCAACTTTTTTTATAGCTAGCATGAAATACCATATCATGCTTTATGTTTTATCATCAGAAAGCTTAACTACCGGTTTGTCTTTTCTGCTATTACGACAAACGGTACTGGTTAGGCTTTGTTTAATAACCCGGATTCTGCTGTGCTTTCAAAGTCGGGTTGGCATTGGTTTCACTTACAGGAATAGGCAACAATGCTTTTGTATACGTACGGTCGAAACTTTGTGATTCTTTAAGTAATGAGTAGTGCCAGCCTTGGTTTTCCTCACTGCTATAGCGTACAATCGTTTCGTTATTGCGCATGGCATCGAAAAAGCGTTGCCCTTCGCCAACCAGTTCCTTACGGCGTTCAATCAAAACTTTGCTCAGGAATTCGTCATCAGCAATAGCATCGGATACTTTGGCTGTTGGAGTTTTGGTGCGTTTGTCCAATAAATCGTTCAGATATTTTATACCTTCTGCTTTGGCTGCTCCGCCCAGTTTGGCAGCAGCTTCGGCTGCGTTCAGGTAAACTTCGGACAAAACGTAAATCGGTAAGTTGGCAAGGCGCATATCTCCCAGTGCTCCCAGCGGAACTTATTGATGAAAATCGGATTGTCCCCATAGGTTTTCTTCAAGTCTTTGTCGTACATTGCTGGTAGTACAACTTCGTTACGGACATCTAGCAGGATCGGTTTGCAGCATATCAACAAATGATTTTGTACAGATAGCATCGGCATATCCTTGTTCATTCAGCAAGTAGCCTATGCCTTCACGGTCGGCCCAGTCATCAGAACCATTGTTTATCAATTCAAAAATCATTTCTTTTGTATGGTTCGGATCTTGCTTGTCCCATGCCTCAGCGTATTGTTCGGGAGTCCATAATTCATAAGGAGAGTCGTCGATGATTTCTTTTGCTAAATCGAAGGCTTCCTGATTTTTGTTCATGTATAGATACACTCGGCACAGCAAAGCTTTAGCTGCCCATAAATCGATATAGCCTTGTTTTTCACCTGCTTTTTTGGATACGGTCAGTGCTTCTGAGTCGATGGCATTATTCAGGTCTGCAACAACTTTAGCATAAACATCGGCTACCTTGTCACGTCCGGGTTGTGCATCACGGTCCAGTGGTTTATCAACGAAAGGTACTCCAAGCGAAGCACCTTCATCGTATGTATAGGGCATGCCGTACACTTTTACCAAATCAAAATGTACCAAGGCGCGTATTACTTTGGCCTGATTGTAGATATTTGCCAATTCAGCCTGAAAAATTTTCCGCATCGGTAATTGTCTTGTTATCTACAGCCTCAATCAAGCGATTGGCGCGTCTTATCACATTGTACTGTATATTCCACATGTTTGGGGCATCATCTGCGGTATAGCGCATTTCATAGCAAGAAGAGGTGCGCATACCTTGAGTACGTGCCTGCATGTCGTCCCCCCGGACATCTCCATAGTAGAACATGCGAGCTGCATAGTACTGGGTGTAAGTGGAATTGCCTTGCAGGCCATCATACATACCATACATTGCTGTGCGGGCATCATTGTAATTGGTAATGGCGGAACTTGTTGGCGTTCCGTTGGAAGGAGTTTGGTCCAGCCAGTTATTCACACAGGACGAAAGCCCTGTCGTGACTGCTGCTAATGCTAGGATATTATATATTTTCTTCATAATGTATATGCTAAGTAAAGATTTTAATTAGAAACCAAGTTCGATACCAAATGTAATTGTTCTTAATGCAGGTGTCTCGAAGTAACACAGTCCGTCAACAGGGGTTTCTGGATCTACATACAAGTCTTTGGATTTCCAGGTAAGCAGATTATTACCCGAAATGTAAGCTCTTAATTTGCTTATTCCAGCCTTTTTGGACAAGTTGCTTGGAAGAGTGAAACCTATGGTCAGGTTTTTCAAACGTAAGTGATCGGTAGGCATCATCCAACGTGAAGAAACCGTATTTTTATTGCCATAGGCAAATAGGGGCAATTTAGCGTTGTCGCCCGGTTGCTTCCAGGTATCTTCAATCTTATAGTATGCCGGAACATTACCTACATAGTTGTAAGTACCGCCATTAGACTGTAACCAAGTTGCAGCATCGTATGCATGACCGCCCAAAGAGTAAGTCAGAGTAAAGTTTAAATCTATGAATTTCCAACTTACAAAGTTAGTCAGACCACCGGTCAGTTTCGGGTCGGGCGAACCGATAATCACCTTATTGGCCTCATTCGAATGTATGGTGGTTTCACGACTTCCATCTTCTCCGTTAATGTAGAACATTTCCGATCCGGTTTCCGGATCAACACCTGCGTATTCGTAGCATAGAATGATTGATAAGCCTTTCCGATACGATGAATGGCTATGCCGTCAATCATTTCGTTCTGTTCGCCGTCCAGTTTTAACAAGGTGTTTTTGTTGTGTCCGAAGTTCAAGGATGTGCTCCAATACCAGTCTTTGTTTTGGATATTGGTGGATTTAATTTCAAATTCAACACCGCGGTTTCTCATAGAGCCGACATTCATCAGCATAGTGGCTCCACCGCTACTATTGATTACACCCGGCACGGCTGAAATATTCTTGCTCATCAACAAATCCTTAGTGTCTCGGTTATACCATTCTGCAGTAATCGACAATCTGTTCCACAGCGTAACGTCCAAACCTATGTTGGTTGCGTAATTCTTTTCCCATTTCATATTGGGATTGTCAAAACGAGCTTCAGCCGAACCGCCATTTCCTGCATAGTTATAACCAAATTCATATACGCCCAAATAGCCGTACAAATCTGTGGGTTGTGTACCGTTCACACCGTAAGATACACGTAATTTGGCATCGGTCAGCACATGCTTGATATCCTGCATGAAAGCTTCTTCACTCAGTCCTCCAAGAACCGGATATAGACCAGAAATCTCCCAACGGCTTTCTCTTGACAAGCGGGAACTGCCATCCCGGCGATAACTTGCACTAAAATAATACTTGTTATTGTAGTCATAATTGATACGTCCCAGGAAAGAAGTCATTCTGTATCGTTCTACATGGCTTGAAGCACGGCTATCGCTGCATTTTCTATTTCCGGCAGGTAAGAAGGGTATTGGTTTCCGTTGGCATATAAATAATCATATTTATAATCTTCGGTTTCAAAGCCTACCAAAGCATCCAGATTGTGTAATCCGAAGGATTTGTTGTAAGATAATTGTGTTTGTGTATTTAACTGCCTCTGTTGCCCATAACGCGCTGATAAACACCGTTTGATGAGCGACCGTCGTTGCTGCGGGGATCCCACCATATACGTTCATTGTTTTGGTTGAAGTCATAGCTGATGGCTTCTTTCAATTTCAGATTATCCCAAATAGTCCAGGTAGCGGCCATTGAACCGAGGAAGCGGTTTATGGTAGCCCTGTTGTAATTATATGTTTCAGTTTGTATAGGGTTGGCACCATTCAGTGCAGGGAAATTACTGCTGAATGAACCGTCTTCATTATATGGATATGTAGAGGGGGAGGCAGTCATTGCATAGCACATGATAGGGCTTGCAAAGCTGGTCCCTTCATTATTTACGTTTTGGGTTGAATTGGTATACATGGCGTTGGCTTCCAATAACACTTTGTCGGTTTGGTGTGTAACATTGGCGCGACCGGTGAAACGCTCATAGCCTGATACATTTGTAATACCTTCTTGCTTTGTATAAGCAAAAGAAGTATAAAACCTCGTTTTTTCATTACCGCCTTGTGCATTTACTTCATAATTTTGGTGGCTACCGTTACGGAATAAGACATCTTTCCAGTCTGTATATCCTGACCAGGGTTCTGCTGCATATTCATCGATGTTTTTATTGGCCAAAGCTGCTGCTTGTTCTGCATCATAACCAAGGGTATATTTGGCATAATTCTCAAATCCCAAGTGCAGGATTTCACGTCTTTGCTTACCATTGAGAATCGGTCGATAATCGATTGCCATATTAGACATACCCCAGTCTGCTCTTACCCCTATCTTGGTTTTGCCAGCAGAGCCTTTTTTGGTTGTTATGACAATAACACCATTAGCGGCACGCGAACCATACAATGAGGCAGCCGCAGCATCTTTGATCACCGTCATGGACTCTATGTCATTGCTATTCAGTGTAGCCATTAGACTGTTACCGGAATCTGCGTAAGTGAATTCGCTGACGTTTCCGTTCAGCATGGGCACTCCGTCAATGACATATAATGGTTCATTGCTGGCATTGATAGACCCCATACCGCGAATACGCACGGAGGCAACAGAGCCGGGCTGACCGGAAGTAGAAGTGATTTGAACACCGGCAACAGAACCAGCCAAACGATCTTGCACGCTGATAGAAGGTAAATCCTGTAACTTTTCGGTAGTCACATTTGATGCAGAACCTGTAAATGAGGACTTTTGAAGGTACCATATCCGGTTACTACAACTTCATCAAGCACCTCAGTATCAGGTTTCAATACCACTTTTAAGTTCGGTTTGATAGCCACTTCCTGAGTCTGCATACCGATGTATGAAATCTGCAAAGTTTTCGCAGAACTGCATAAAAGCAAATATCTGATTATTAATATATTATATCTTTAATAGAACTGATTATAATTAGTATAGTCTTCTTTAAAAGCTAATATAAGAGAGGTACGGGATTTGGAAGTATACCCATTATCTACTTGAAGTTAATATATATCATTGATATTCAGATATTTATGACAATAATGCAGTTTTATTATCATATTGAAAATTTACTTTCTGTTTTTTTCTTTATCTTTTTGTTGATATAATTTAATCAATTATATATTGAACTTAAACGAATACATTGTTATGGAATACTATAGTATATCTTGTATTAACTATTGTTCTTTTGTAAATATTTTATAAATGCTTTATTCCTAAAGAAAGAACAATGTTTGGAGATGAGTTTTAATACGGAAAAATCCCTCCATTTTAGATTGAATTTGTGAAAACAACCTAAAACAAAGGGATTTATTTACTGGGATTTATTTACCTCCGTTTATCCACGTCTTCTCAGAATAGATATAAGAACCGTCGCCGTAGGCTTCTTTCACATCCGGATTGCCGATGATCGCGCTGTTGCCATAGGGCAAGCGTTCCGGATAGCGGTTAATACCGCTTTGGGTGTTTCTCGGGTTAGTCAGTATTACATACTCTTCTCCCATTGCTTTCAAGCGACGCAGATCGTTGTAAGTTTCCACTTGCTCGTCCAATGCTTGCGCCACATATTTCTGTTCAAAAAGTTTTTGGAGTGTCGGTGCGCCCAAAGACATGGCATAGTTTTTTGCTATTGTTGCAGCAGTCGGTACAGTGGATTCATCTCCAAACCAAGTCAGAATTCCGTAACAGAAGCTTCTACTGCTTTTTGATACGCCGAGGTGGCATCAATGTTTGAACGCAGTTGAACTTCTGCCTGAATGAAATAGAGTTCGGCTTTACTCATGATATGAATAGGCTGTAAACCGAACAAATACCATGCCGGCTGATATTTCATTACTCTGGCATCATCTACTGTCTTGGCAATAGTTTCATCTCCCGGAGTATAAGACTTTCCCAAAGCATTCAGATAATAATCCAAGCGAGGATCATCTGTGGCTTCCATCAAGTCCGCTACTGTCTTTGAAGGTGCTGTGTACTGGCGGCTGAAAACATAGGCACTCCATGGATTGTCACATGTAGAACCATTAAATCCTGTCACCGTAAATCCTTCGAATCCGTTGTCTATAGCTTTTTGTACGGCTGTTGCTACTTCTGAAAGTACGTTAGGTTCTACCGCCAGTTTATGCAACAGATAGCGTGCTTTCAGAGCGTGAGCAGCTGCGAGCCATTTAGATGCAACCCCTTTGTAGGCTATGTCCTGATTACCGGCACTTGTCAAACTTTTGCCTTTTTCCAAGTTACCAATAGCCTTGTCGAGTGTAGCCAAAATACCAGTATAAACATCTTTCTGTGCATCTAATTTAGGTTGCAAATTACCTTGCCCTTGCACAGCTTCGCTATAAGGAATATCACCGAACATATCGGTTAGGACACCGAAGTTTACAGCTTCCAATACTTGTGCCATACCCAGTATATCAAACTGTCCGACATTACCCGGTACTTCATTCTCTATTTTACTCTGCATTTGGCGTATATTCTGTAAATTGCCATAGATAGAGTTCCATACATTGTTAAAGGTAGTAGAAGCAGCCCATTCGCTTGAGTTGCGCATTTCGGCAAACATTAATTGGTTGTTACCCATACCTATCTCTTGCTCATTGAGCGAAGAAAGGTAAAAAGCAAAGTCACCCGATACGGTACTGAAGCCTGTGGACATAATGGCATCTGTCAGTTGGAGTGCTGCCGGGACGCTTCCGGTGAAGGGTGTTCATAGTCCTTGTTGATACGGTCAAATGCATCTTCTGTACATGCTGTCAGTCCGAGAAGAGCCACCGTCAAGTCATGAATATGTATTTTTTCATAATCGAAATCTTTATGTTGGTATGTTTAGAAATTAATAGTAAGACCACCGCCGAAGCTGGATGTGTTGGGAACTGAGAACCGTTCGAAGTATCCGCTCATATTATTATTGCCTTGTGAAGACTCCGGATCGAAGTTGGGCAAATTAGCCCAAACAAGTACATTACGGGCAAAGCCGTAAATCGAAATGTCGAAGATACCGAGTTTGGGCAATTGATAAGTTAAAGTCAGGTCGCGTAACTTGATAAAGCTCGTGTCATACACGCCGGATTCGGTGATATTGTAATAAGCCTGATAGTAATCGGCTTTATTTACTTCAACTGTATTGGGCTGTCCCGTTGCTTCATCTATGCCTTCAGCAACCATACTTCCTTCGTGATAAGGAAGTGACTCTTTGGTAGCACCAAAATAATTCAGAGTCATGTTTGTTCCGTGATACATCTTTCCACCTTGTTGCCAACTCCATGTGGTAGAGAGTGAAAGACGTTTATAACGACCACCTAGCGTAAAACCAGTAGTGAAGTCCGGAGAGCAGTTGCCCAAGTCTTGGCTATTACCTGAGGATTGAGGCAGACCGTTCAGTAACAGCAAATTGCCTGCTTCATCGCGTTTGAAGCCCAAACCATATATGTTCGGATAAGTACATCCTGCCTGTGCACGAATTTGTGGTTCTACAAATCCGCCCAGCATAATGGATTCCACACCCGGAGCCAGTTCTATAACCTTGTTGTTTACTTTGGTAAAGTTGATACCCAAATTCAGGTCGAAATCTTTGGCTTGCAGAATAGCAGCATTAATAGAAAGTTCGTGAGCATGCGTGCGCATTTTTCCGGCATTGGCCAACATTTCCTGATAGCCGGTCGCTCCATCTACGGGTACATAAAATATCTGATCTTCTACATTCTGCAAACTGTATGTGTATTCCACTTTCAAACGGCTGCCAAAGAAATGTAAATCGGCACCTACTTCATAATTGGTTGTATTTTGCGGTTTCAATTCTTCATCATACACGCGGTAATAGGGTGTGAAAGTAGATACTCCGCTGGGTAGAGGATAAGTAACCGGATAGTAAGAGTACATACCGCCCCCGTAGGTGGGAGTATAATAATAATTGGCATAATAGTTACCGGCCTGACCTACTTGTGCGAACGAAGCACGGAGTTTACCATAGTTTAATATTTTATTGTTCTGCAAGAAAGGTAATTTGGTGAACTCCCAGCCTAATGATACTGAAGGATAGAAGAAACTGCGACTGCGCGCGCGATGGTTGATACGTAGTCGTTACGTCCGGTTACGGTCAGATACACCTGATCTTGCCATGACATTGAAAGACTTCCGAAAAAGCCTACTGTACGTTCTTGTCGCTTATACTCACTAGATGTTAGTGAAGTAGCATTTCCAATGTTGGTAAAACCAGGAAAGTTGAAGTTGCTGCCGTAATAATCCCAGTTACGGATACTCTCATGATTGAACTCGTTTCCTAATATTACATTCAGTCTCCATTCGTCGCTTTTTCCGAATTTACCGTCAAAATTAACGGTGAACAGATTATTGAATACATTATGCTGAGAACCGTAATTCTCTATGTCTCCACCTTTCAGCGATGACGTACTGCCCATTTCCCGTACAGTGGCATAGTCAGAAGTCCAAATGTCAAGACCGGCCTGTTCCCTAATCTTGAGTGAGAAGTTCTCTTCCAAGCCCAAATCCGGTTGGTACTCCAAATAGGTATTGCCAAAAGCACGGTTGGTATGCTGGAGATATTCATTATGTTCCGCCCACCAATAAGGGTTGGGTAAATGAGGTGGAACGGAACAATATCTGGTTTGTCGGATTGCCCGGTTCATGATTGGGAATACCCTTCAAATCATATTCGGCCGGAGCAGAGTAAACCACATTCATGATACCATCGTTGGCTCCCGGTGCAGATGTAATTTTAGTAGATGAATAGTTCATGGAGAATCCTGTGTTCCACTGTGGATTGATTTTCCAATCTACCAATCCGCGCGCTCCCCAACGGTCCATGCCTGTTGAAGGATGATGCCATTCTGGTGCGAATTGTTCACGCCGAACGAATAGTTTATTCCGTTGATGCTTTGTGATAGATTCACGTTTGTATTTTCAGTGAATCCTGTGCCTAAAAATCGCCCACATTATCATAAATCTGTGGCGTAGTCCAACCGTCCAAACCGGCTTGTGCGCGTTTGGGATTGTAATATTGTCCTTCGCGTATACCATCTGCCGCAGTGTATTGATTATTCATGTTTCCACCATATTTGGGGTCGTTTGCCAATTCGCTGATTTTTGGTCCCCAAGTCATGGAAGAAGACGGATCATATCCTGCTGCAATGCTGTTGCCCTGCGAATATATATTTTGACGTTCGAATTTGCGTGAAACCCGTTGTGCACTCAGGTTCGTTGAAATCGTTACGCTTGGTTTGTTCATATTATTTTTGGAACCGCGTTTGGTCGTAATGACAATCACACCGTTGGATGCACGGATACCATACAATGCGGATGCTGCCTGACCTTTCAGTATATTCACAGACTCTATATCTTCAGGATTAATGTCTATGCTACGATCAGCGTAGTTAGCACCCGTTACAGATTTACCGGTATCAAAATCTGCAGTTGTATTCACAGGCATACCATCAATTACATATAACGGCTGGTTGTTACCATCAAACGAGCGAGCACCACGAATTACAATCTGAGAAGAAGCACCCGGTGCACCCGATGACTGACGAATATCTACACCCGTCAGCTTACCTTGTATAGCGCTGGCAAGCGAGGTTGTTCCTGCTTTATTCAGTTGTTCTGAATTCAAATCCTGTGCCGCATAGCCTAATGCTTTGCGATCGCGTTTGATACCCATGGCAGTTACTACTACTTCATCCAATTGTTCGGCATCTGATTTGAGTATCACTCTTACATTTGGTCTGATAGCCACATCCTGCGTTTGCATGCCAACGAATGAAATTCGCAAAGTTTTCGCAGAACTCATAAAGATATAAGTTGCTAAAAATAAGAGTTTTATAAGTAACAGTTAAGTTGCCATTCAGAGCAAAAGTATTTACACATATCATTCTGGCCATATCTAATAATCGAATTATATTACCAAAGTGCTACCTATAATCTATAATAACTGTTGATTATTAGCGCTTTGTATGGACGACTGTTGGATAATAATCATATCATAAATATACTTATTGCTTTTTGAAATAACATTTGTAAGCAAAAAAGTATTGGTAACTTAAGTCTTCCGTTTATAACTTGAACTCGGTCTCTCTATTAAGTTTAAAATGAAAATCATCTGTTATGCTATCATACTATAGGGGGATATACTTCTGATTTCAATAATCCGTGTAAAACAGGCGTGATAGATAAAATTATTTACAACTATCTATCACGCCACACATCGCCTTAAAAATGGGCTAACCCCTATGTGTATTTACACCTGATTGCACGGAATAATTTATTGGTTATCGGTGTAAAACTTTTAGTTTTAATAGGAGAAAACTAAAAGTTCCAGCATTACAAAACAACTTACTTACTACTTATTAAAGCTGTTATCTGTCTTTTTTTGATACCAAGTGCTGGCTTGCTTTATTTTTCCAAGTCATGGACAATCGTCATATCCATAATATTGGTATACACTTGTGTCGTTTTTACGCTTTTATGACCAAGCAGCTTTTGTACAGTAGTGATATTTACACCATTATATATAAGTAAAGTTGCATTGGTGTGACGGGCTGTGTGAAATGAAATCTTTTTGATAACCCTGCCAATTTTGCAATGATTATCAAGTCTTTATTAATATTTGAATTATCTCTTAAGCGGAAAAAATCCTCCAGATTATTGCGGTATTTATTAAGGATTACAATCCTTTGCCTGCAAAAGGAGATAAAGGGGTAACCGCACTTCTGTTCCGGTCTTTACAGATTTATATATAAGCCACGTTTCCTGATTTATATCTACAATGTTTTTCTTGGATAAATTTGTAAAATCAGAGTATCGCATTCCTGCATAACAGCAGAACAGAAAAGCATCCAAGGACTTTTGCAGTTTCATATGCTTGTCCGTCAGGCTCAAACGTTCCAATTGTTCCAGTTCTTCTGGTACTAAATGGGTGTGTTTGTTTTCCACGGTTTTTATTTTATACTTCCTGAAAGCATATTTTTGAATTTCAATATATTCTTTATTAATAGCAATATTTATGTGGCGTTTTAAATGTTTCATATGTTTCGCAATGGTATTGGTATGATATCCTTTCTGTTGCAGGAAGTACTCAAAAGATGAAACAAACTCGAATGTCAAATCGGAAAATACTATATCCCTTTTGAATTCTTGCAGCAATAGAAGAGTAGAAAGATGATTGCGTTTGGTGCTGTCCTTTAAAGACGAATTCGAAACCTCTTGCTTAAAGAAAGATATAAATGAAGAATTGTTCTCTCTGGTAGCTAAAGCATCCTTAATAATTCCAATGATATACGTTTGCCCTGCTGCCATAATTCCAATTCTTTTTTCTCTATTGCTGCGACAAATTCGTAAATCAGGCGGTTGAGAGCATCTGCATTAGGGTGGTTTTTTACAAACTAGTTTTTTTGCATCCCATTGTTCCGGTTTCAGATAGACTTTGGTTGAAAAGTATTTCTTCTTTCTGTCCAAATAAGCTTCTACTTGTACCAGTGCCATTCCTCTTTTGTTCAGACATTTCTTTCTGTTGTACACAAGACTGTAAATAATTTTATTCATCTCAAGTTATTTTGATTAATACTATAAACAAATAAGATGATATTCTGTGCAAAACAGGGTTTGAATAAGAATTAATATCTGCAAAAAAAGACTCTTTCTTTGACGGTCTGTTCTTTGAAGTCACTCAAAAGATTCAAGATATCTTGCTTTATCGGATGAACTAGCGTAAATATGAGAGCGTTTTTAACTATTTTATTTTAAATATATATATTCGGATTAATAATAGAACAAAATGATTAAAACATAGTGGTAGTAAACATTACCATTTTAAGGTCTATAATTGCATAAAACATGCTATTCAGCATAAAATAATCGAAATTCTTAACAGATTGATAGATTTACAAGGTTTTTTCAATAAAATAGTTGTGTGTTTCATATTTATTAATATATTTGCATTTTGTTAGAGTAAAGAAACAATTAATGTAAGTTAAACTTTAAGAGAGAATTTATGAAAAGAAAATTAATGCTGTTATTGGCCTGCCTTTTTGTGGGTATAGGTCTGGTAACTGCCCAAACACAGAAAGTCACAGGTGTTGTGATTTCTGAAGAAGATGGGCAGCCAGTTATTGGAGCTTCTGTATTGGTAAAAGGTACGCAAATCGGTGCTATTACCAATGTAGATGGTGATTTTACATTACTGAATGTACCAAGTTCTGCGAAAACTTGCAGATTTCATACATCGGTATGCAGACTCAGGAGGTGGCTATCAAGCCTAGTGTAAAAGTAATCATGAAATCTGATACAGAGATGCTTGACGAGGTAATGGTAGTAGCTTTCGGTACTGCAAAAAGTCGGCATTTACCGGTTCTGCTGCAGTGGTAAATACGGAAGAATTGTCTAAGCGTATAACAACTAATGTATCTGATGCTTTGGTGGGTTCAGTAGCCGGTCTGCAGATTCGTGGAAGCTCTGGTGCACCAGGCTCCAACGATAATAAAATCAACATACGCGGTATTGCCTCCATGTATGCCAGTACAGATCCTTTGATTATTGTAGATGGGGCTCCTTATACAGCTAGCCTTTCCAATATACCTCAAAACGACATTGAATTCGATTTCTGTTTGAAAGACGCGGCTTCTGCCTCACTTTATGGTGCACGTGGTGCAGCTGGTGTAATCATTGTTACCACTAAAAGAGGACAAACCAAGGATGCCGAGGTCAATGTTGATATGAGATGGGGCGTAAACTCACGTGCAGTACAAGACTATGATGTCATTACTGATCCGGGGCAATATTATGAGGCTTATTATTCACAACTTTACAACTATTCGTTCTTTGGACAAGGAATTCTGCAGCTACTGCGAATGCATGGGCTAACAAAACAATGATTGACCATTTGGGATATAATGTATATAACGTTCCGGAAGGTGAAATGCTTATTGGCATGAATGGTCGCTTGAATCCGAATGCTACTTTGGGACGCAAATATACGCGTGATGGAGTAGAATATTATTTACAGCCAGATGATTGGCAGGATTTGGCTTATCGTAACTCTTTGCGTCAAGAATATAATATAAGTGTGAACGGTGGCAATGAACGTTCTTCCTTTTATGCAAGTTTAGGCTACCTGAACGATGAAGGTATTATAGTCAACTCGGATTATGAACGTATCAGTGGACGTATCCGTGCAGACTATCAAGCAAAAAAGTGGCTAAAGTTAGGAGCCAATGTAGGTTATATTCATTCTGTACAACATTCTGTTCCGAATCAAAGTACTGCTGCTAACAGTGCAAACCTGATGTATTTTACAAGTTCTATCGCCCCCATCTATCCAGCCTATGTACGAGTTGTTGATGCTAATGGAAATGTGGTTATCAAACAAGATGACCGTGGACATAACGCATATGATTTCGGTATTCCTTCAAATGATTATGGCTTGAATCGTCCGTTTATGTCGACTGCAAATCCGTTAGCAGCCAATCAGTATGACGTACTTGAAAACGGTGGCGACCAATTGAATGCTACATTTACAGCAGACGTAAATATAACCAGCTTTCTGAAAGCCAATGTAACCAGTACTGTGAATTGGGGACAGACCAATTACTCTAATTACTCTAATCCATTCTATGGTTCTAAAGTTGGCGTAAATGGTGAAATCAATAAGCAGTCTACTTCTGCCTTACGTACCAATAATGTACAGACGTTGACTTACTTCCAAGATTTTGACCGGCATAGTGTGAATGTAATGGTAGGACACGAATATTACAAGACAACCACTAAATTCCTAGGGGCTATAGCTCAAGGTGGTTTTTCGCCCTCCATTCCAGAAATAGATGCTTTTGCTAAGATTTCAGATGCATCTTCTTATAAAAGCGGATATAATGTAGAGGGATATTTTGGTAGTGCGCAATACAACTATGACCAAAAGTACTTTGCATCTGCTTCTTTCCGCCGTGATGCATCTTCTTATTTTGCCAAGAAAATCGTTGGGGTAATTTCTGGTCTGTAGGTGGTGCCTGGTTAATCAGTAAAGAAAATTTTATGCAAAGTAGTGCATCATGGCTCAATATGCTGAAATTAAAATTCTCTGTAGGACAACAAGGTAATGACAATATTGGTGCTTATGCCTACACGGATCTTTACGACCTTGTACCTACTGGAAGCACATCCATGGGAGCAACTTTCAAACGTATGGGTAATCCGGACATCACATGGGAAACAACAACCAATTATAATCTGGGTGTTGAGTTCAGTTTATGGGAAGGTCGCTTAAGCGGTAATGTAGACTATTATGTAAAAAAGACTTCAGATTTGCTGTTTTGGCTGTCTATCCCGGAGTCTTCCGGTACACGTGGTTACTACGGCAACGTAGGTGACATACGCAATATGGGTATTGAAGCTGTTTTGACAGGTGCAATCATCCGTACGAATAATATAGATTGGACGGTTTCGGCCAATTTGTCACATAACAAGACCAAAATATTGAGTCTGCCGGAATCCAAGACCAGTGGAATGGGCGGTTTCAACGAAACCAACAGCACAGGAATGGGTGGTAATTGGTATGAAGTGGTGGCCCGCTTTATAACGCATATTGCATTGAATATGCCGGTGTCCAATGAAAAGGGTTGAAGCACTTTATTGGGTAGATTCTGAATTGAAACAAGCTGGTGCTCCAGGTAAAAACCATTCATTTACAACCACCAACCCTAATGAGGCTACTTATTACAAGCAAGGTTCTATTCTTCCAAAGTATTCGGTGGCTTCAATACGACATTACGTATACATGGTTTCGATGCCTCTGTTTCTTTTGATTATCAAATAGGTGGCAAGGTTCAAGACTTCCGCTATGCTTCATTAATGTCACCCAATGAGACCTCAATGGTGCAGGCTCTGCTATTCACAAGGATTATGCTAAGTCTTGGAGTCCTAACAATACGGAAAGCAATATTCCACGTTGGCAGTTTGGTGACAAATATACTGTATTCAGTAGTTCAAGTCGCTTCTTGACCAATGCCAGCTACCTAAACTTCCAGTCTTTCACAGTAGGATATACCTTCCCGAAAAAGTGGACTAAATTTGTTTCCAAACTTCGCGTCTATGCAGCCGGTGAGAATCTTTGCTTCTGGTCTGCCCGCAAAGGATTCGATCCACGTTATTCTTATGACGGAAACACTTCTATTTCCACGTATTCTCCTGCAAGAAATATTTCGGGTGGCATTCAACTGACATTCTAAACATAAACCAAGAAAATAATATGAAAAAAATAATATTAAACTTTGCTATTGTTGTATCAGGATTGTTTACTGCAACCAGTTGCATAGAGGAGATTAATCCTCAAACGGATTATGCCTCCAAAGATCAGACAGCCGATGCCCCTAATGCTTATCAGAATTTTGTGGACGGCATTACTTCATCAATGATAGGTCAGGTGTTGTATAATGCCAACTATCCGTATGACTTCGGTTATCCTACATTCTTCCAGATACGTGATGTTATGGGACAAGATGTAGTTATAGATGATGCCGGACATTGGTATCAGGCTTGGTATACATGTTCTACATCCCTGGGACCGCGTTATGCCGTTGCACAGTTCCCATGGACCATCTATTACGGATGGATAAAGAATTGCAACACAGTTCTTTCTTTAGCTGGAGAAAATCCTTCGGAAGAACATAAAATTGGTGCCGGCATTGCACTTGCCATGCGTGCCATGTACTATATGGATATGGCTCGTATGTTTGCTAACAAAACCTATGGATTGGACAAGAATGCAGAAACCGTACCTATCATAACGGAACAGACTGCTCTTGCAGACTTGACCAATAATCCACGTGCCACAAACGAGAAAATGTGGAACTTATCATTCCGACCTCGATAAAGCAGAAGAATATCTGGATGGATATACACGTACAGATATCACTACACCGGATAAATCTGTTGTATATGGACTGAAAGCCGTGCTTATCAGGTCATGGAAGATTGGGTTAATGCCGAGAGATATGCGAAATTAGCGCAGGAAGGCTATAGCATGATGAGTCGGGAAGAGTATCTGAGCCGTGAAACCGGCTTCAACACGCCTAACAGCTCGTGGATGTTTGGTTTGCAATTCAAGAGTACAGACTGTCATTACTAATAACGATGCGGATGGTTCGTGGGGATCATTCATGTACCTTGAGGTCAACGGCTCAAAATGCGGATATGCTTCCAGTTATGACTACCAATCAGTATAGATCGCCATCTGTATGAAACGATTCCGGCAACGGATTTCCGTAAGAAGTGTTTTATTGATTTCAAACTGGATAATTTGGAATCACCTAATGAAATTATAGAAGCACTAAAAGAATACTCTGATTATCCAGAAGATGTATACTCATCCGGTTATGACGGTGTAGGACCTAAAACTGTGGGTGGTTTCTCCTTGAAATTCCGTGCTGCTGGTGGCACTGAAGGACATAGTAATCAATATATTGGTTTCTTGGGCGCAGTACCTTTAATGCGTATAGAAGAAATGAAGCTTATAGAAATAGAGGCAGCTGGCATGCAAAATGAGAGCAGAGGAATACAATTGTTAACAGACTTCGCAAAGACTCGTGATGCAGAGTATGTATATGGCAAGCACAATGATTCTTACTATAATTATGAGACATCTGCTTTCCAAAATGAAGTATGGTGGCAGAGACGTGTAGAATTATGGGGCGAAGGTTTCGCTACATTCGACATCAAGAGGCTGAACAAGGGTATTATCCGAAGCTATGCTAATACAAATCACATAGAAACTTTCCGGTGGAATGTACAGACACCCCCAGATTGGATGAATCTATGTATTGTGGAAACGGAGACAAACTACAATCCAGCTTGTACCAATAACCCTACTCCGATAGCCCCTACTTCTGATTCAAGTGAATATCAATGGTAATAATAACCTACAAAGATTTAAGTGATGAGAAATATATTAATACACTTTTTATGGGGCTGCTCATTGCAGCTTCCATAACCTCTTGTTCCGAGGAGCAAGGCACCAATCCCGGAGAAGATTCCCGACCCGCTGTCATTATCTACCAATATGCTCCAGGTGAAGGCTATAATGCAGATAACGATATTAAGTTAAGAATTTCTGCCAATAGCCAGACACAAGAAGCTTACTACTTATGTGAACTTACTTCGGAAAAAGCAGACTTCATTGAAATCAATGGTGAAGCAGCCTATATGGACCAGGTAACAGAAAAAGGCATCAAACTCGAGGAAATTTCAGGCACATCCAATCAAGATGTAGTTGTCACCGGACTGATAGGTGATTATACTATTACGGCAGTGGCAGTAAAAGGTAATACCAAACAGCGTTTGAAAGTTCTTTTTATGGTATTCAGTGGGATGTCTTTGGAGAAGGTACGTACCACTCTAGTATGTTTAATGCAACTTTTGCAGTAGAAGTTAGAAAGGCTGCCCATGCTGAATGGTATAAATTGATTGAGCCTTTTGAGGAAGGAAAGGATCTTGTCATCAAAATGAACGGTACAAACGCTGCTATAGAACAACAATATGTATTTACAGATTCTGAGTATGGAGCTGTTTACGCAGAAGGAAAAGGAGTATTAACTGATAACAACATCAACATGACATTAACCTTTACTTGTTCTGCCGGTAGTTTTGGTGAGAAGCAAGAAATACTTGAACTTCCAACGAAATAGCACCATTACAACGATGGGTTACAGCATGAACATGTACCCACTATTTATTTCTTTTTAAGGACAGAAATTACACGGATTTTCACGATTTGCTTAAATCTATTCGTAATCTTTCGTGTAATTTCTGACCAAAGAATTGATTGGCGAAAGACATACTTTTTAGAGCCGCACGTATACGAAAAAGCATCATTATCTATTCCTATAAGTGAAAACAATGCAAGTACAACTTTGAAAGTAAATCAGAATCCGGATTATCAAATATATACCCACGGTAGTCTTCCTTTTTTAGCTTGTCTTCTTCCTTAAGCAGATATCAAAGATCTGTCACGCTATATATCTCCAATTCATTAGTCACAAAATCTTTATCCAAAAGTCCTTTTATAGCTCCTTGCACAGAGCTGGATGTTAGCTTATAACTTTTAAATACTTAGAGGAAATGATTTCTTGAGCCTTTCCTTACAGATAGTGATGAGAGCTTCTTTTTGCTTAGGTAGGAATTGAAACAGAAGTTAAGAATAGGTAAAGTTCAGTTATGATAAGATATTTTCAATGGCAAAATTCACTTTATCATGTGTCCATAATATGGCCCCCTCCAGATATTTGGCGATGGCTTGAAACTCATCAATGGAAACTGGATAAAACTTGTCCGCTTCTTCCAAATAACGGAATATTTCATCAAGAGTTATAGTGAGAGCCTTATACAAAGATTATTATAATAGCTTGTTTATGATGTTTTTTGTAATAGGTTTATGTTTTATTTTGACATAAATTTCTGTTTACGACTTTTCTTCATAGTGTGTTTCTTTTTGGTTGACAGCGACCGCTTGCATTACTTTTTATTTTACAAAAAATAGTTCAATAAAAAAACTAAAGTATATTTCGATAGTTACAATATGGATTATACTAATATGTATATATCATTGATAATCAAAGTTTTATTGTAAAATATGGTAACATATGAGTAACTTGATAGTTTTGTAAATACATGGTAGAGCATATTCTATTGAGGTTTTTGGTTAAATATAATGACTTTATATCTATTTATAAAATGCTTATTTATAGAAGTTTACACATTGTATAGTTCTGCGAAAACTTTGCAGATTTCATACATCGGTATGCAGACTCAGGAAGTGGCTATCAAACCAAACCTAAAAGTAATATTAAAGTCTGATACGGAGCTGCTTGATGAAGTAACCGTAGTAGCTTATGGCACTAAACGTAAGCAGGATCTGGTAGGCTCCATCAGTAGTGTGAAAAATGAAATTATCAGCAATTCGCAGGCTGCATCCGTTTCAAACGCACTCGAAGGAGCTGTAGCCGGCTTACAGGTAGTAAGTTCTTCCGGACAGCCGGGACAGGATGCCGATATCGTCCTGCGCGGTATAGGTTCTATTTCAGCTAGCAATAATGCGTTGATTGTGGTAGATGGCGTGCCTTTCAACGGTAAGTTGTCGGATATCAACCCTACAGATATTGCTTCGGTG
>ENA-OQHP01000128-OQHP01000128.1-human-gut-metagenome-genome-assembly--contig:-NODE-128-length-24712-cov-4.063006_pt1 | contig 24712 bp, 26 predicted proteins | sample MGYA00242563_ERZ504717 | MGnify/ENA primary metagenome ERZ504717 (study PRJEB26092, sample SAMD00036212) | human gut metagenome | host: Homo sapiens | study: EMG produced TPA metagenomics assembly of... | reverse complement strand
TTTATTTTATGATATTGTGAATAAAGATATTTCTATCAAGGAGTTGTGGTTTAATCATGAGTTTAAAAAACGCATATTTACAGAAGTTTACGACAAAGTAGTAGCTAAAAATCCAAACGAAGCAGAATTCCAACAAGCAGTTTATGAAGTTTTAGAATCTATTACACCTGCAATTGAAAAAAATCCTGCTTATGAAAAAGCTAATATTATTGAACGCATGGTTGAGCCTGAACGTATGATTACTTTCCGTGTAACATGGGTTGATGATAATGGTAACGTACAAGTAAATCGTGGCTATAGAGTACAATTTAACTCTGCTATTGGACCATACAAAGGTGGTCTTCGTTTACATCCTTCCGTATGCGCTTCTGTAATTAAATTCTTAGGTTTTGAACAAGTATTGAAAAATTCTTTGACTACTCTTCCTATGGGTGGCGGTAAAGGCGGTAGTGATTTCGATCCAAAAGGTAAATCTGATATGGAAATCATGCGTTTCTGCCAAAGCTTCATGACTGAACTTGCAAAACATATCGGTGCAGATACTGACGTTCCTGCTGGTGATATCGGTGTTGGTGCTCGTGAAGTTGGTTACTTATTTGGTCAATACAAACGTCTTCGCAACGAATTCACTGGTGTATTAACTGGTAAAGGTTTATCCTTCGGTGGTTCTTTAGTAAGAACTGAAGCAACTGGTTATGGTTTATGCTATTTCGTTGAAGAAATGTTAAAAGATAGTAATACATCTTTTGCTGGTAAAGAAGTTGTAGTATCTGGTTCTGGTAACGTTGCTATTTATGCTGCTGAAAAAGCTATGGAATTAGGTGCAAAAGTTATTGCTATGAGCGATTCCAATGGTTATGTAGTAGATAACGATGGTATCAAACTTGATGTTGTAAAACAGATTAAAGAAGTTGAACGTAAACGTATTAAAGAATACGCTGAACGTGTTGAAGGTGCACAATATCATGAAGGTTGCAAAGGTATTTGGACTGTTAAATGCGATATTGCTCTTCCTTGTGCAACTCAAAATGAAATTGATCTTGAATCCGCAAAAGCTCTTGTAGCTAACGGCTGTAAAGTTGTTGGTGAAGGTGCAAATATGCCTTCCACTATTGATGCAATCAACTATTTCTTAGACAATAAAGTTCTCTTTGCTCCTGCAAAAGCTGCAAATGCTGGTGGTGTTGCTACTTCCGGTCTTGAAATGAGCCAGAACAGCGAACGTTTAAGTTGGACATTTGAAGAAGTAGATGCAAAATTACATTCAATCATGGTAAATATCTACAAAAATGCAGCAACAACTGCAAAAGAATATGGCTTTGAAGGTAACCTTGTAGTAGGTGCAAACATTGCTGGTTTCTTAAAAGTAGCAGATGCTATGCTTGCCCAGGGCTATGCTTATTAATAAGTAATTTAAAATATAGAATAAAGCAATTAAAAGTGCAGAAATTTATTTTCTGCACTTTTTTATTTTGTAAAGCTGTCGTTAATCAATAAAAGCTTATAAATATCAAAAATAAATTCTTATTTAATAATTATTATTAATATGATATAATTAATAGTATAAAGCTAGGATTTATAAATGATTTTAAATTTGATAATAATATAAATAAGGAGGATATATTTTGTCTGATTTTATAACAGTAAAAGGAGCGAGAGCTCATAATTTAAAAAATATAGATGTAAAAATTCCTCGTGATAAATTAGTAGTAGTAACAGGATTGAGTGGTAGTGGGAAATCTTCATTAGCTTTTGATACGATATATGCCGAAGGTCAACGTCGTTATGTAGAATCTTTATCTGCATATGCTAGACAATTTTTGGGGCAGATGGATAAACCAGATGTTGATTATATAGAAGGACTATCTCCTGCTATATCTATTGACCAAAAGACAACAAGTCATAATCCTCGTTCTACAGTGGGAACAGTTACCGAGATTTACGATTATTTGCGTTTATTATTCGCTAGAGTAGGAAAACCTCATTGTCCCAAATGTGGTAAACCTATTACTCAACAGACAGTAGACCAATGGTGGATAATATCATGAGTTTGCCAGAACGCAGTAAATTATTGATCATGGCACAAATCATTCGTGGGAAAAAAGGCGAACATAAAAAGTATTGGAACAAATTCGCAAAGAAGGTTATGTGCGTGTACGCATTGATGGCGAAGTTATAGATATTAATGAAGAAATCAATCTAGAAAAAAATAAAAAACATACGATTGAAGTTGTAATCGACCGCTTGATTGTGCGTGAAGGCATTGAACAACGTTTAGCAGATTCACTTGAAACTGCTTTAGATATAGGCGAAGGAATTGTCTATGTACAAGTAGTTGATGGTGAATTATTGATGTTTAGTCAAAATTTTGCTTGTATAGATTGTGGTATCAGTCTGCCAGAGATTGCTCCGCGTATGTTTTCTTTCAATAGTCCATATGGGGCTTGCCCTGAATGTAGTGGACTTGGCAGTCATCAACAATTTGATATTGATTTAGTAATGCCTAATAAAAATTTAAGCCCAGCAGAAGGTTTATTTGCACCATTATCTAAAAATCCAGCTTCTTATGCTATGGTACAGATTGAAGCTGTATTAAAAAAATATGGTTATACTTTAAATACTCCATGGAATGAAATCGATAAAAATATTCAAGAGTATTTGATAAATGGTTCAGGTGAAGAAAAATTTAATTATTCGTATGTGAATATGTATGATGAATATAAAGAGTATTTTTCACCATTTGAAGGTGTAATGCCTATGCTTGAGCGTCGTTATAAAGAGACTAATTCAGATATAATGCGAGAATCATATGAAGCATATATGAGCACTACACCATGTCCAAAATGTAAAGGAGCAAGGTTAAAACCAGAAGTATTGTCCATCACGATTGGCGATAAAAATATAAAACAAGTAACAGATATGACTATCGCTGAAGCTAGTGAATTTTTCAAAAATCTAAATTCACTGAGCGTGAAGAAATCATTGCTAAACAGATTATGAAAGAACTCCATGCTAGATTAGGCTTTTTACTAGATGTAGGATTAGAATATTTAACATTATCTAGAGCAGCAGGCACTTTATCTGGTGGGGAAGCCCAGCGTATTCGTTTAGCTACACAGATTGGTTCAGGTTTAGTTGGCGTATTATATATTTTAGATGAACCTAGTATAGGACTTCATCAAAGAGATAATAATAGATTATTAGCTACATTAAAACATCTTCGCGATTTAGGAAATACATTGATTGTGGTAGAACATGATGAAGATACTATGTATGCAGCAGATTGTATTATTGACATAGGGCCAAAAGCAGGAGCTGGTGGCGGTGAAGTAGTAGCTCAAGGAACTGTTGAAGAAATCAAGCAAAATTTAAATTCAATAACAGGGCAATATTTAAGTCGTAGAAAATATATACCAGTACCAAAAGAGAGAAGAAAAGGCAATGGCAATTTTATCGAAGTTGTCGGTGCTAAAGAAAATAATTTAAAAAATATAAATGTAAAATTTCCATTAGGTGTATTTACTGTAGTAACAGGTGTTTCTGGTTCTGGAAAATCTACTTTGGTAAATGAAATATTGTATAAAGGTTTAGCAAGTAAATTATATACAATAAAAGGAAAACCAGGTAAACATAAAGAGATAAAAGGCATTGAAAATATAGATAAAATCATCAATATTGACCAATCGCCAATAGGAAGAACACCTCGCTCTAATCCTGCGACATATACAGGTGTATTTGATAGCATTCGTGAATTATTCAGTCAAACTAATGAAGCGAAGATAAGAGGATATAAACCTGGTCGTTTTAGTTTTAACGTTAAAGGTGGACGTTGTGAAGCTTGTCATGGTGATGGCATTATAAAAATCGAAATGCACTTTTTACCAGATGTATATGTTCCATGCGAAGTTTGTAAGGGAGCGAGATATAATCGTGAAACTTTAGAAGTAAAATATAAAGGGAAAACTATATCTGATGTACTCAATATGACAGTTGATGAAGGCTGTGTATTTTTTGAAAATATACCTAAAATTTATCGCTATATGAAAGTATTACAAGATGTAGGACTTGGTTATATTCAATTGGGACAGCCAGCGACAACATTATCTGGCGGTGAAGCACAGCGTGTAAAATTAGCTTTTGAATTAGCTAGAAGAAGTACAGGAAAGACTCTTTATATTTTAGATGAACCGACAACAGGACTGCATACAGCAGATATTCATCAACTTTTAGATGTATTACAGCGATTAGTTGATGGTGGAGATACTGTAGTTGTCATTGAACATAATCTTGATGTGATTAAGACAGCAGATTATTTGATTGATTTAGGCCCAGAAGGTGGCAATCGCGGTGGTACTATTGTAGCCAAAGGAACACCAGAAGATATAACGAAAGTAAAAGCTTCATACACAGGGCATTTTTTAAAACCTTTATTTGAAGAAGGAAAAAGATTAAATAAACGAGATGCATAAAAATAAAGACCTTGATAATATAATTTATGTATTATCAAGGTCTTTTTATATTAAAGTAATTTAATTAATTCAGTGATAACAAAATTTAAATCTTCTTGTGTATGACTAGCTGATATAGCAAGACGCAATCGACTTTGGTTTTGTGGGACTGTCGGTGGGCGGATAGCAGATAAAATAATATGTTTTTCATAGAGTTTTTGAGCTATTTGCAGAGCTTTTTCATTGCTATGCACAATAATAGGCACGATAGGAGTCGTTAAGTTTATATCTATATTATTTTGTTGGAATAAATCTTGTACATAGGAAATATTATCGTATAATTTATCAACTAAGCTATTATCGTTAGCAATTAAGGATAAGGCTTCAAGGCTACTTGCTATATCTGCTGGTGTCAATGCTGTAGAAAAAATGTAACTGCGAGCCTTATTGATGAGATATTCAATAAGAATTTTTTGCCAGCGACAAAGCCACCTTCAGAAGCGAGGGCTTTGCTTAAAGTGCCTAACTGAATATCAATTTTTCCTTGTAGGTGAAAATGTTCTACACTGCCATGACCTTTGCCCAAGACTCCTGTAGCATGAGCATCATCAACCATAGTTAAAGCATTGTATTTATGTGCTAAATAGACTATTTCATCTAAAGGTGCGATATCGCCATCCATGCTAAATACGCTATCAGTAACGATTAATTTCGTATGAGAATATGGCAAATTTTTTAATATATTTTCTAAATCTACCATATTTTTATGACGATAAATTAAAGTTTTAGCTTTGCTGAGTCGACAGCCATCAATTATACTTGCGTGATTTAATTTGTCGCTGATAATGTAATCGTTATTATTAGTCAATGCACTGATAGTGCCAACATTAGCCATATAGCCAGTATTAAAGACCAATGCTTTTTCTGTAGATTTAAATTCAGCAAGTGCTTGTTCTAATTTGGCAAATAAAATATGAGAGCCAGATATCAAACGTGAGCCACCAGAGCCTGTGCCGTATTTTTCGATAGCATCAATAGCAGCTTTTTTCACTTGTGGGTGATGTGTAAGCCCTAAATAATTATTAGAAGCCATCATCAAAAATTCTTCATTATCTTTTAGAACTTAGTGGCAGAAATGGGAATATAAGTTATAGGTTTTCGATATAATTGCTGTTGATGTAAAAATTCTATTTCAGTTAAATATTTATTTAAATTATCTTGCATGATAAACTCCATTTCAATTTATAAATTAATATCTACAAGTACGGGCTGTCTTTCAAGATAATTTTGCAAAGCTGTGATATCTACAGGTGTTTTTACAAAAAATACTCGACCACCTTGACTGCTATGTAGTGGTTTCATTTTAGTAATGCGGTGATAAATATTATTGGCAGATACATAACCGATAATATAATTAGGGTCATCAGACCAACATAATTCTCCTACGATATTTGGTGCGGATAAAACTTTACTAGCTAAGACGAGAGCTTCTTGTACATGATTGTCTGTATAGCCTAATTCATCAAAATGTTTTTTTGCTTGTAGTGTATCTTTGAAATCCATGCGACTGACGCGAATTCCTCTCATGCCTGTATTATCCAAGCGTTTTCCAGTAGTGGCATCAATTAAAATAGCACCACGCATATTTTCTTGTAGTGATAATAAAGATGACATAGCACTATCTATGGCTATTTTAGAAATACCAGCATTAGCTAAGAATTCACAAGCATTTTTATGTCCATCACTTACATTAATAGCCGTATACGTTTCCATATTAAGCATGGGAATAGTTATGATATCTTTGGGTTTAACTTCTTCAATAGTAAGGCGAATAAAATCTGCTCTGCCTTTTTCATGAGTTAAAGCTCGTTGAATTAAATTTTCTGTGATTGTAGTTAAATCTTGTGTTGTAATCAAACGTTCAGCACCGGAAATATGATGACCACCATGTTCATGAGCTCCACCTTGAGCTGAACGCATACGAATACTATAGAGCATAAATATTATCTCCTTTTATGAATTATTTTCTTTAAGATATTTACTAAAATAGGGGAAGCTATAGCAGTGAAGATAAGTCCAGGAATAGTAAATAAAATCATGGAAAATGTCAAAGCACCAAGATTGCCTAGAAAGAAAAATAGACTAAATCTAGCGATGAGTGAAGCGATAGGGCCAGCGAAAATTATCATATAAAGATGATTTTGAGCTAAATATAAAAGTAGACCAACGATTAGACGAAATTGCATGGCAATAGCTACATTTAATATATTTTGTGTACCTAAAGCTAAACAGATTACACTAGATAAAATGCCACTGATGATATATTTTTTAAAACCAAAGACACTACAAATAGCTACAGCTAAGGGAGCGGATAATTGAAATTCAATGCCAGGAATGATATTAGGAATTTTGATTGAGCCTAATATAGAAATCATGGCAACTAAAATAGCGATTTCACAAAGTGTAGAAGTTTTATATCTCATATTGTCAACCTTTCTATAATTTTAGTTAACATTTTAAAGAATGATGAGCTATTTGTCAAATAAAAAACAGATATAGATTTCATAAGAAAAATATATCTGTAGATTAGTTTTGTTTAATTAAAGATTTTTTTAGTTTTGTAAAAGGAATGGTCAATAATCCTAGGGCAAGTAAAACAGTGAATAGACCGATTAAAGATAAGATAGTAGGTATTTCTTGATAAAAGAAAATACCAAAGAGCATAGCAGCTATAGGTTCACCAGAGGCTAAAATGGCAACCTTGCCAGCTTCGACATAATTTAAAGCTACAGTAAAGCAAATATATGGCAATACAGAAGTAAGCAAAGAATGTAATAATAAAAATCCGCTCATAGGCGCTGGGTCAATTTGAATGATTTCCCAAACTTTTAACCAATCAGTAAAAGGCAATAAAGCTATGCCAACAGCCATTAAGCTATAAATTGTAACTGTGAAAGAATGATAGCCTTTGAGCATGGCGATTTTGGAGAATATACTATATGTACCGTAGAAGAATGCACCTAAAGTGCCAATGATAATACCGATGGTAGTCCATTTCATAGCACCGACTTCTTCTAAGACGCCACTAGATAATATACAACCAATTAAAGCCAAAATAGCACAAACGGTTTTTTGCAAAGTGAGTTTTTCTTTAAATAAAATACTAGCCAAAATCAATACAAATATAGGGGCAAGGCTCAATAAAACAGCAGATAAGGATAAGGTCAATTCATTTATGGCGAAGTTATAACAAAGATTTAGACCTAACATACTAAAAATACCAGCACAAATAAAAATCCATAAATCCTTTAATTTGATTTTGAGTAATTTTTTGTCTAAACATAGTAAACCGGCAATAATAATGATAATAGCAACAATGATGCGAGTTTCGACAATAGAAACACTATTTAGACCTAATTCGCTAAGTTTTCGGACAAAAATCCCCGCAGAACCCCACATTATGCCCGACAAAATGGGAAAAATTTGAATCCATTGCTTCAATTTCATAAAATAACGCTCCTAAAATAAATTTCATATTTTAAGATTATACTATGTTAATATTTGACTAACAATATATTGACTTTAAAGGAATAAATTAATGAAATGTAACCATAAAAAAGAGCTTATTAAAGATTTTTCAATCTATAATAAGTCTCACAAAAATTATACATTAGATTAAGATTTAATTAATATATAGGTTTTGATTTGAAGACATAAGTGTATTTATGTCAGAGGTATAATAATAGCCTACAATATATTATTAATATTATTGTAAACTATGTGCGCTGTGATAAGATGCTTCTTCTTCGTCATCTCTTTTAGTGATAAGTCTATAAGTGATGAGATTTGCTAAGAAGCCTAAACAAATAATCCCTAAAGTTAAAGCAGTAATTGTTGGATTATTTATATAAAGGGAAAGAATAAAACTTGCAATAGCTACCAATAAAGCACGAATAATAAGAACAGTTTTCATAATGAAATTCCTCCTGATTTTAAAAAATATATATAAAATGTTGTATAATTTTTTTCGTGAAAATTTATTTCGGTTATTATTATAACGCTTTATAATCAAGAGTCAATGAATTTGAAGAAGTTTATATCTTAAAATTGTTGTCAAATATAGCTATTTTCAAAAAATTTTTTAATATGTAAAAATAGGCGTATTATTTGCGCAAAAGATAGAATTTAATATTATAATAAAGATTATAAGTATAAAAAATAATTTATGGTGATAGATTATGAGTAATTTTGATTTTTTAAAAGAAAAATTTCCAGTATTAGCAAATTTAGGTGATTTAGCAGAAAAATATTTATATACAGATCCTAATTCTTGTTTAATTAAATTAGGCATGATAGGGGAAACTGTTGTAAATTTAATTTTTGAATATGATAATATAAAAAAACCGACAGAAGATAAAGCGGTAAATCGTATAAATATTTTAATTCGTGAAGGTTATATTGATGAACAACTTAAAAATATTTTACATGCTTTGCGTAAAGCAAGAAATAAAGCTGTTCATGAAAATTATGAAAAGCCTTGTGGTCTTTTATTAGAATTTGCCTATGTGCTTAGTGAGTGGTTTATGCAAACTTATGGAGATTATAGATATGAACATAAACCATTTGTTTTGCCTAAAAAGAAGATATTTATTATACAAATATTGAAGAAAACGAATTACAGCAATTAACACAATCTGCATTGCAAACAGCTTCTAAAGCAAAAGCTATTAAAAGAGATAAACGTTTGAATTTAATAAAATCAGCAACAGATAGATTAAAATTAACAGAAGAACAGACAAGATATATCATTGATGCACAACTAAGAGAAGCTGGTTGGCAAGTAGATACAAGAAATATTCGCTATAGCAAAGGCTCAAGACCACAGAAAAATGTAAATATGGCAATAGCAGAATGGCCTACAATGACAGATAAAAAAACTACAGGTCATGTAGATTATGCGTTATTTATTGGTTTAAAACTTGTAGCAGTAGTAGAAGCTAAAAGTATAGATAAAGATATTTTATCTGTAATGGATTATCAAGCTAAAGAATATGCTAGTCAAATTATAATTGATGAAAAATATTTAATTGGTCAATATGGTGAGTATAAAGTTCCTTTTGTATTTGCGACGAATGGTAGACCGTATTTAAAACAGATAGAAACAGCTTCGGGTATTTGGTTTAGAGATTTACGCAGTAGTTTAAATTATCCTGTAGCTTTGAGAGGTTTTAAATCTCCAGAAGGACTTAAAGAATTATTGCAATTAGACATAGAAAAAGTAAATAGTGAATTAACAAATTATAATCAAGGCTTTTTAGTAGATAAACAAGGTTTGAATTTGAGATATTATCAAGTAAATGCGATAAAAGCAACTGTTGATGCTATAGTAGCAGGCAAGAAAAATATTTTATTAGCTATGGCTACAGGTACAGGAAAGACTCGCACTATTTTAGGCATGATATATCTATTTTTAAAGACAAAGAGATTTCATCGCATATTATTTTTAGTGGATAGAACGAGTCTAGGTGAGCAAGCTTATGAAACTTTTCGTGAAGTAAAGCTTGAAGAATTGATGACTTTAGATGAAATCTATAATATAAAAGGGTTAAATAATAAACAGATAGATAGAGAGACTAAAATACAGATAGCAACTGTACAAAGTATGGTTAAAAGATTGTTGTATCAAAATGATGAAGATGGTGAAAAATATAATAAAATGCCGTCTGTTAGCGATTTTGATTTAATCATTGTAGACGAAGCTCATAGAGGTTATATCTTGGATAGACAAATGAGCGAAGAAGAACTTTTGTATAATAATCAACAGGATTATATCAGTAAATATCGCTATGTCATTGAATATTTTGATGCCGTAAAAATAGGGCTTACAGCTACACCAGCATTGCATACTACAGAAATTTTCGGCGAACCAGTATTTACTTATTCTTATCGTGAAGCTGTTAATGATAGATTTCTAGTAGACCATGATGTACCGCACAATATTTGTACAAGATTATACAATGAAGGTATAGTCTATCATAAAGGCGATAATATGTTACTTTATGATACAGCTACAAAAGAGGTAACAAATGTAGCTTGCTTAGAAGATGAAGTTCATATCGAAGTGGATAAATTCAATCGTGAAGTAATCACCGAAGATTTTAACCGCAAAGTCTTAATCGAAATCATAGAGAGTATCAGTAGAAAAATAATCAAAAAGATGAAGATAAGCAGGGAAAGTATTAATTTTCGCTGTTGATGATAATCATGCAGATTTAATCGTAAAAATCTTAAAAGAAATTTGCCCTGATTATAATATTCCTAGTGATACAATTATCAAAATCACTGCTAGTGCAGGTCAAGGAAATAAAGACCGTATTTTAGAATATATACGTCGTTTTAAAAATGAAAAAGATCCTTCTATTGTTGTTACTGTAGATTTATTGACTACAGGTGTTGATGTGCCGAAGATAGATACTTTAGTATTTTTACGTAGAGTAAATCTCGTATTTTATTTGAACAGATGTTAGGCAGGGCAACTCGTCTATGTCCGCAATTGATAAGACTTGTTTTGAGATTTATGATCCTGTAGGTGTATATGAAGCTTTAGACAGTGTAAATACTATGAAACCTGTTGTGGTAAATCCTAATATCAGCATAGGAGATATCATCAATAAAATAAAAGAAGATAATGGCATATATACAGCAGATGAACTGAAATATAAACAAAATCAATTAGAGCAATTAGTCGGTAAATTAAATCGTAAACAGCAATCTATGAGCGATAAAAAGAAAAAAGATTTCAAAACAATGACAGGTAAATCAACAACTGATTTTATTGACGAATTGAGAGCTTTGCCAGTAGAAAAATTAGCTCTTATATACAAGAGCATGAAAGCTATTTTACTTTTTTACAAGAAAAAGATGCTTGTCATGGCAAGACTCGCATTATTTATGAGGGTGAAGATGAAGTAGTATCTCATACTAGAGATTATGGAAATACGCAAAAACCACAAGATTATATAGAAAGTTTCACTCAATATTTAAAAGATAATATGAATGAAATAATGGCTTTGAAATTAATCTGTACAAAACCTAGCGATTTAAAACGTGAAGATTTAAAAAGATTATGCTTAAAACTAGATAGTAATGGTTTTAGTCAAACACATTTAAATACAGCTTTAAATCAAATGACTAATCAAGAGATAACAGCAGATATCATCAGCATAATTCGTCAATGTATGCTTGGCAGTGCTAGAGTTAGTCATGAAGAACGTATAAAAAAGGCTATGGAAAAATTGAAAGCAAATCATTATTTTTCTGTAAGTGAAGAAACTTTCTTGAAAAGTATAGAGAAATATTTATTGCATGAGTCTGTAATTAATAAAGAAACCTTTGATACAGATACAAGATTTGTAAAAAAGGTGGTTTTAAAACTATTGATAAAAATTTGGCGGACATTTAGCAGAAATTATAGTAGAATTAAACCAATATTTATATGAAGATGGAGGAAAAATAGCTTGAACACACAAGAGATAGTAGCAAAACTTTGGAATTTATGTAATGTACTAAGAGATGACGGTATAACTTATCATCAATATGTAACAGAACTCACTTATATTTTATTTTTGAAAATGGCAAAAGAAACAGGTGTAGAAAAAAATATTCCTGAAGCATACCGCTGGGATAATTTAGTAAATAAAAGCGGTATTGAATTAAAAAATTTCTATAAAGAATTATTAGATAAATTAGGCACTAATACTACAGGCAGAATTAGAGAGATTTATCAAGGTTCAGCGACTAATATTGAAGAACCAAAAAATTTAGAAAAAATAATTAAAACTATAGATGAACTTGATTGGTACAGTGCTAAAGAAGAAGGTTTGGGCAATCTTTATGAAGGTTTGCTCGAAAAAAATGCCAATGAGAAAAAATCTGGAGCAGGACAATATTTCACCCCTCGTGTACTCATTGATGTGATTGTAGAGCTTGTAGCACCACAAGCAGGCGAACGTTGTAATGATCCAGCTTGCGGAACTTTTGGCTTTATGATTTCTGCAAATAATTATGTAAAATCTCAAACTGATGATTATGATGATTTAGATGAAGAACAAAGTGATTTTCAATATAAAGAAGCTTTTACAGGTTGCGAATTAGTACATGATACGCATAGATTGGCTTTGATGAATGCAATGCTTCACGATATTGATGGCGATATCATGCTTGCTGATACATTATCCAATCAAGGAAAAGCATTAAAAGATTTTGATGTAGTGCTTGCCAATCCTCCTTTTGGTACGAAAAAAGGTGGCGAACGTGCAACACGTGATGACTTCACTTATCCTACGAGTAATAAACAGTTGAATTTCTTGCAACATATTTATCGTAGTTTAAAAGTCAATGGCAAAGCTAGAGCAGGTGTTGTACTTCCAGATAATGTATTATTTGCTGACGGTGATGGCGAAAAAATCCGTGCTGATTTAATGGATAAATGCAATCTGCATACAATTTTGCGATTACCTACAGGGATTTTCTACGCTCAAGGCGTAAAAACGAATGTATTATTTTTCACACGTGGCAAAACAGATAAAGATAATACAAAAGAAGTGTGGTTCTATGATTTAAGAACGAATATGCCTTCTTTTGGTAAAACAAATCCACTCAAAAAAAGTGATTTTGCCGATTTTATCAAAGCTTATACAGCAGAAGATAGACATAAAATACAAGATGAAAGATTTTCTGTATTTACAAGAGAGCAAATCGCCGAAAAAGGCAATAGCCTTGATTTAGGCTTGATAAAAGATGATAGCATCTTAGATTATGAAGACTTGCCAAATCCTATTGATTGCACAGAAGAAATGATTGCAGACTTGTCTGAAGCACAAGCCTTGCTTAGTGAAGTGGTAAATGAATTAAAATCCTTAGAAAATGGTGAGGCTTAAAATGGCAAAGAAAAAACAAATAGAGTTAACCATAGAAGAAAAATTGCAAAATGCCTTAGTATCAAAAGAAGAACAACCATATAAAATACCTAATAATTGGTGTTGGACATATTTTAAAGATATTTTTTTATATAGAAAATGGATATGCTTTTAAAAAAATAGATTATAAAAAGGAAGGAATACCTTTAGTAAGAATATCTAATATAGAAAATGGTATAGTAAACATTAATGAATGTATTTATGTTAATAAGTTAGAAAAGAATGGAGAAAAATATGTTATAGAAAAAGGTGATTTGTTAATAGCTTTATCGGGAGCAACAACAGGAAAAAATGGCGTTTATTATTTAGATGAAATAGCATATTTAAATCAGCGTATAGGAAATATAAAAATAAAGAATAAAGAAAAAGTTCTTAATGAATATAGAAATTATTATATAGCTTTAAAAAATGAAGATATATTAAATTTGGCATATGGTGGAGCGCAACCTAATATTAGCCCTAAAGTTATAGAATTTATATCAATACCTTTACCACCAATAAAAGAACAGCAAAGAATTGTAAATAGAATAGAGTCTTTATTTGCTAAATTAGATAGAGCAAAGGAATTAATAGAAAATACTTTAGCTCAATTTGAACAAAATAAAATGGCAATACTGCATAAAGCTTTTACTGGTGAATTAACAGTAAAATGGAGAAAAGAAAATAATATTAATGAAAAATTTTTTAATAAAGTTAAATTAAAGAATGTCATAAAATTAATTTCAGGTAGAGATGTTAGTGTAAGTTTATGTAATGATAAATCTATAGGAATACCATATATTTTAGGTGCAAGTAATATAAAAGATAATAAATTTTTTTATTGAACGATGGATAGAAAATCCAGTAGTAGTATCAGAAAAAACGATATATTACTCAGTGTAAAGGGAACAATAGGAAAGCTTTATTTACAAAAAGAAGAAAAAATAAATATTAGTAGACAAATAATGGCGTTAAGAGCTTTAAATGAATTAAATACGCATTATCTATATTATTTTTTATTGAGAGAATGTAAACGATTAAAATTTGAAGGAAATGGATTAATACCAGGAATTTCAAGAAAAGATATTTTAGATTTAAATATTTTATTACCTACTCTTGAAGAACAACAGGAAATTGTTAATATTTTGGATAATTTATTGGCTAAGTATAATAAAATAAAAAACTTAGAACAGCAATTAGAAAAAATAGAATTACTGAAAAAAGCAATACTAGCAAAAGCTTTTCGTGGTGAATTAGGCACAAATAATCCTGACGAAGAAAGTGCTGAAAATCTATTAAAAGAGATTTTAGCTGAAAAATAATTTAAGAAAGACTATCTCAAAAAAATGAGGTAGTCTTTTTTATAGATTTAGTAGATAACTTTTTTTATGTTAAAATAAGTGTACTAAATAAAATAATAAGAGGTAATCATGGAGAATATGAATAAGAATATTGCCTATGAGCATATAGATTTTTCGGAAATAACGAAGGTGCGTTTTTGTACTTTGGTGGAAAAATGTAATTATATACCTAATCATTGGCATCAATCCATAGAGTTTATTTATCTAATCAAGGGAGAAAGATTGGCGACTATAGAAAATAAATCGTTTTTGCTTCATGATGGTGATTGTGTTTTAGTCAATGCAAATGCTATTCATTCTATGAAATTGATGGAAACGAATACGATTATTTTATTGCAAATTCCTATAGATTTTTTAGAGCAGTTTGTACCAGATATACAAGAGATTATATTTGTACTCAATGATAGTAAAAATACACCAAGAAAACAAGAATGTTTAAATAAGGTAAAATCTATATTATTGGAAATGAAAAGGGTTTATGACGCAAAGGAAGATGGATTTTTATTGAAGTTTAATAGTTTATTGTTTTCGTTGTTGTTTGAATTGAAGACTCATTTTAGTGTGAAAATGATGAATGTCAATGTAGGTCAAAGGAAAAAAGATTTAGCTAGATTGAATATAATTTTAAAATATTTGCAAGAGAACTATAAGCAAAATATAGCTTTAGAGGATATAGCAAAATTGGTACATTTTCAGACGAATTATTTTTGTAGATTTTTCAAAAAGCATATGGGCGTTACTTTTATCGAGTATCAAAATCAAGTGAAATTAGCTTATGTTTATCGAGATTTAATTAATACAAAAGATAGTTTGTCTATGATTTTATCAAGACATGGTTTTAATAATTATAAATTATTTAGGACTTTGTTTAAAAAGCATTTTGGCAATACACCTATGAAGGTGCGTAAACATATTGTCGAGCAAGATTGATGGTTGGTGGTGAAGTGATGAAAAATTATTTTAAATATTTTTTGAGTATATGTTTTATCATCGGTCTATGTTTGCATAGTGAATTTGTTTTTGCTGAAAGTTTGAAGGGAAATGCTCTAAAACAAGGCGATTGTATAGGTATAGTAGCACCTGCTTCAGGTATTGAAGATATGAATATAGCTGACGCTATCAATAAATTGCAAAATTGGGGTTATAAGGTGAAATTATCGCCGAATTTGTATCAGCAATCAGGATATTTAGCAGGTAGCGACCAAATGAGAGCTGATGATTTAAATAATTTTTTGCTGATGATGAAGTTGATGCGATACTTTGTCTGCGTGGCGGTTATGGTAGCGGTCGAATACTTGATTTATTGAATTATGAAATGATAAAACAGCACCCTAAAATGGTGATTGGTTATAGTGATATAACGGCATTGCATATGGCATTGATAAAAAGCGGATTTAGTGCCAGTGCATGGGGCTATGGTTATAGATATCAACGATAATGGCTATAATTATACAGATAATCAATTAAAATTGGGTTTGGCAAATGAGAGTTTAGGGGCGAATAATGAATTTGTTTTGCCAAGCAATCATAAATTAAAAGTATTAAAAGAAGGTTATGCTAAAGGTAAAATCATTGGCGGTAATTTATCTGTATTAGCTTCTTTATCTGGCAGTGAATATCAGCCAAATGGTGAAAATTGTATTTTATTCATTGAAGAAGTCGGCGAGGACTCTTATGTAATAGATAGATGTTTTCAGCAATTATGGCAAAGTGGAGTGTTAAAGCAAGTGAAGGGCTTAATCATTGGTAATATGCGAAGATGTGAACCAACAGAGCCGACACAATTTGATTACTCTGTAATGCAGGTAATCAAGCAATATGCAGATAAAGCCAATATTCCTGTAGTTTATGATATGCCAGTAGGTCATGGAGCGATAAATGGATTTTTGCCTTTGAATGTAGAAATAACACTTGATGCAAATACAGCTAATCCACAAATAATTTTTAATGAAAGTTATGTAAAATAAAAAAAGAGTAGTTTGATAAATATAATATCAAACTACTTTTTTATGAAGATTTTTATAAAATTTCTTTTAATGTATCAATAGATGATTGTGGTGTTGCCCAGCTAGTGGCAAAACGCACTACTGTATGTGTATCGTCATATTTTTCCCAGAAGCTACAGCTGATTTTTTGGCGGAGTTCTTTTAATTTAGTATCTTCTAAAATGATGAATTGCTGATTAGTATCTGTTTCTAAGAAGAATTTATAATTTTTTTCTTTGAAGATAGCTTTTAATTGTTCAGCTTTTTCAATGGCATTTTTAGCGATTTTAAGATAGAGATTATCAGTAAATAATGTATCAAATTGAATACCAAGTAGTCTACCTTTAGCAAGTAATGCCCCATGTTGTTTGATGATAGTGAAGAAATGAGGTATTAAATTTGGTTTTGTGATTACTACTGCTTCACCGAATAATGCACCAACTTTTGTACCGCCAATATAAAATACATCACAATATTTAGCGATATCTTGCATAGTAACATCAGTGTTTAAAGAAGCAAGACCATAGCCAAGTCTAGCACCATCTAAAAATAATGGTAGATTGTATTTGTGGCAGATAGCGGATAAATCAGCTAATTCTTGTTTAGTATATAAAGTACCCCATTCAGTAGGGTGAGAGATATATACAGCTCCAGGAATAGTCATATGTTCAAAACTTTCATCACCATAAAATTTAGTGAGATATTTTTCTACTTCACTGGCTTTGAGTTTGCCTTCTTCTTGTGGTAAAGTGATGACTTTATGTCCACCAAATTCAATAGCACCAGCTTCATGAAGTTCGATATGAGCGCTATCTACGCCAATAACGCCTTCGTATGATTTTAATAGACCATCGATTACAGTAGCATTTGTCTGTGTACCGCCAACGAGAAAATGAACTTGTGCTTCAGGACAGTTGCAAGCTTGACGGATTTTTTCGCGAGCAGATTCGCAATATGTATCATTGCCATAACCAGGAGTTTGTTCAAAGTTAGTAGTTACAAGTTTTTCTAAAATAGAGGAATGTGCTCCTTCTAAATAATCGCTGTCAAAATATAACATCATATCACCCTTTTATATAAAATTAGATAATCTATATTATATCGTAAAGAAATGAAAAAATGAATATTTAAAGTTATTGTCAATTTTCCATATTATATGTTATGATAATAAATCATATAGAAATAGTATGAAAGGTGGTATGGTTATGAATGGCGATTTTTGGCAATCATTTTTAATGATAAGTGATATATATACGGTAGGATTTTTGGTTTTATTATGTATTTTCTTTGGCATTATTCATTATCTCTATCGCAAACGTAAAATGGATTTTTCCTTAGTGGTATTAATCGGTATGGGTCTTGGCTGTATTTTAGGTATACTCATGCAGTATATGGCAGGTTTTCCTAATGACCCAATGCAGGTTACTTTTATTAAAGAAACAACGAATTGGTTACAATTATTTGGCAATGGTTATATTGATTTAATCAAAATGATAGTAGTACCACTTGTAATAGTTTCTATCGCTCATGTTATTGTGAATATGAAATCTGAGCAAAAAATGAGCCGTTTAGTGAAGAAAACTATTTTAGTTACAATGTCTATGGTAGCTGTGGCTTCTATAGTAGGTATAGCGTTTGGTATTTTCTTCAATGTTGGTGGCGATGCTTTGACAAATGTAGCAACAGAGGCAAAAGCAAAAGAGATTGTTTCTGTGGCAACTACACTTAGAGGGCTGATACCAGGAAATTTAGTTGATGCTATGGTAAAAATAATATCATTGGTATGGTTTTTTTGGAGCTTTTTTAGGCAGAGCTATTTGGTGGATAAAAGCTGATGAGCCAAAAGTTGAGGAATTTATGCGTAAATTAGTCAATGGTTTGCATAAAGCTTTGATGAATATGGCACTTTTGATTTTAGATTATATGCCATGGGCAGTAATTGCACTATTAGCTAATACTATTGCGCAAAAAGGTTTAGATAGTATTTTAAGTGTAGTACATTTTATTTTTGTATTGTACTTAGCGATTATTGCACAGTTTATTATTCAGTTGATAGCATTGAGTATAAATGGCATAAATCCTATTGTGTACATGAAAAAATCATTGGCCTTGCTCATTTTAGCCTTTACTTCTCGTTCTAGTGTAGGGTGCTTGCCTGTTACGATTGAAACTTGACGCAAAAATTAGGCGTAAATCAAGCGACAGCAAGTTTTGTAGCTGGTTTTGGTACAACGGCAGGTATGCAAGGTTGTGCAGGAATTTTTCCTTCACTATTAATTGTCTATGTATGCCATTTGACAGGAACAGTTATGGATTTTAGCATGATCGTCATGACGATAATCGTAGTAACATTAGGTTCACTTGGTATAGCAGGTATTCCGGGAACTGCGACAATGGCAGCATCTGTAGGTTTATCTGGCGTGGGCATGGCGTCTTCTTTTAGTTTGATTGGCCCAATTTTGGCTATAGACCCATTGATTGATATGGCTAGAACTATGTTGAATGTATCTGGCTCAGTAACGAATGCTTTGATTATTGATAAAAGATTAGGTAATTTAGATGAAAATATATATAATGAAATAAATAAAAATTAGTATGTGAATTTGTCAAAGAGGTGATATATTATAAATTTCTTGTAATATATTGCCTTTTTGCTTATTTTGCGATATTTTTTATAGAGGATATAATTAATTTTTTAATAGAAAGGTTGGCGTAATACGATGGAGCAGAAAATATGCGATAATTATATAAATATTTTAAAAGAGGAATTAGTGCCAGCTTTGGGATGTACTGAACCTATTGCTATAGCTTATGCTGGTGCTAAAGCTCGTGAAATTTTGGAAACATTTCCGCAAAAAGTAATAGTAAAATGCAGTGGTAATATCATTAAAAATGTAAAAGGCGTAACAGTTCCAAATTCTGGCGATTTAAAGGGCATTGATACTGCAGCACTACTCGGTATTATCGGTGGTAATGCTGATATGCAATTAGAAGTTTTAGAATCTGTAACTGATGAAGATAGAGTAAAATTAAGACAGTTATTAAAAGCTAAAATCTGTAGTTGTGATTTAGTGGAAAATACAGATAATCTATATATAGATATAACAGTGGTAGCAAATGAACATAAAGCTCAAGTTATTGTATCTGATTATCATACTAATATCATAAGAATAGTAAAAGATGATGAAGTATTATATGATAAAGTGAATAAAATAGATAATCAAGCTGATAAAATCGAAGCGGATAGAAATTTATTAAATGTAAAAAATATTATTGAATTTGCTGATACTGTAAATTTAGAAGATGTAAAAGCTATATTATCAAGACAGATAAATTGTAATATGGCTATTGCGAGAGAAGGTATAAAAAATAATTTTGGTGCTAATGTAGGGCTTAATTTATTAGCTTTATATGGCGATTGCTTACCTGTTCGAGCTAGAGCTATGGCAGCAGCTGGTTCTGATGCTCGTATGAGTGGTTGTTCATTGCCTGTAGTAATCAATTCAGGAAGTGGCAATCAGGGAATGACTGTAACAATTCCTTTAGTAGTGTATGCAGATGAATATAAGATTTCTCAAGAAAAATTATATAGAGCATTGCTTGTAAGTAATTTATTAGCTATTCATCAGAAGAAATATATAGGGAAATTATCTGCTTTTTGTGGTGCAGTAAGTGCAGGTTATGCTTGTGGTGCGGCTATTACTTATATGTTAGGTGGTAATTTTAATCAGATTGCCAATACTATCATTAATACTTTAGCTAATACAAGTGGTATTATCTGTGATGGGGCAAAACCTTCTTGCGCAGCGAAAATTTCCTCAGCATTAGATGCAGCACTTTTAGCTCATACAATGAGTATGCATGATGATGTATTCCATGCTGATGAAGGTATTGTAAAAGATGATTTAGAAAAAACTATTAGAGCGGTAGGATATATTGGTCGAGAAGGAATGAAATCAACAGATATTGAAGTGTTGAATATTATGATTGATAAAGTCTGTCCGTGAATTAATTTGATGAAAAATAAATAAAAGAGGTCTTGAAGATGGCAAGACTAATAAATAAAGGTACTAGAGAATATACCTGTGCATTAATCATGATGTTTTTTGGTAGTTTGGCAGCATTTGGGGCAGAGTATTGTTTGCAACCAGTTATACCTATTTTGGCACAAGATTTTAACTTGACTCCGACACAAGCAAGCTTATCCATGTCTTTTGGTACAATCGGTATGGCTTTTTCAATGTTGTTGATAGCTAGTATTTCCAAACATTTGGAACGTAAAAAAGTCATGGTAATCGCTTTGGGGATTTCTTCTATATTGATATTGTTGATGTCAATTACAGAAGAATTTGCATTGATTTTGGCTTTGCGTTTTGTACAGGGAATTTTATTGGCAGGTTTTCCTTCTTTAGCTGTAGCTTATATAAATGAGGAATTCAATCCTAAAATAATCGGTGCTGCTATTGGTGTTTATGTAGCAGCAACGCCTCTTGGCGGTCTAGTTGGTCGTATTTTAATCAGTACCTTAACAGATGTAGCTTCATGGAGAATGGGCTTGATGATTGCCGGTATATTGTATTTATTGAGTGCAATCATGATGTGGATTTTCTTGCCACCATCTTTAAATAAAAAAATCGAACATGGTAAAATTAAAATACAATGGAAAGATTTTTTGAGTTTATTGCAAAATAAGAAAATAATTATGATATATTTAATAGCTTTTTGTGTAATGGGCTGTTTTGTATGTACGTATAATTTTATTTCTTATGTATTGATGACAGAACCTTATAATTTGAGCCAAACTATAATTGGCTTTATCTTTGTGCTTTATTTAGTAGGTTCAGTAAGTTCAGCCGTTATGGGAACATTATCTGACCATTATGGTCATGGAATAATAATCGTGATTTCTGTTATTATTCAATTAGTTGGTATTTTATTGACTTTATTTATGCCTTTAATCGTGAAGATAATAGGTCTTGCTATATTTACTTATGGCTTTTTTGGTGTGCATTCAAATGCTTGTGCGTGGGCACCGCAGAGTTGTCAAAATGATAAAGCGCAAGTTTCTGCGATGTATATGCTATTTTACTATATTGGTGCTAGTACATTTGGTACAATTGGCGGTACTTTTTTAAGTAATTATGGTTGGAGCGGTATAGTAGTATTTGAAACTGTTATTTTGACTATAGGTTTAATTTTGGCAATAATCTTATATAAAAAGAAGGAATAGTAAAAGTATAATTTTTAGAGATTTAGGATGTGTAAAATTGTTTTTTAAACAAGAATATATTGCATCAGTAGAAACAAATCCCTCTATATTATTTTTTGATTTAGAAATGACTGGTGGCAATACTAGATATGATGAAATTTTACAATTTAGTATTGTGGATTTATATAAAGGTGTGGTATTCAATGAGTATATAAAGCCACGAAAATGTAAATCGTGGAAAGATACAGAAGCTATACACCATATAACACCAGAAATGGTAAAAGATTGTTTTACGATAAATGCTCATCAAGCAACAATAAAAAATTTATTTAAACATGCAGATATGGTCATTGGCTATGGCATTGAAAATGATTTGCGCTTTATGAAAAAAGATAAATTTTTGTAGGTAAAAATACTATTATTTATGATTTACAAAAATCTTTTTCACGAGTTTATAGCAATGATAATAATATGCCTAGCTTGAAATCTTGCGCGCAGTATTATAAATGTCCAAATTTAGGAAAAGCTCATGACAGTTTGATTGACACATATATTACCGTTTATTGTTTTGTATGCATTTATGGATTAGATATGCCCAAGTGGCTAAAAGATATAGTAGAAAAGCAAAAAAGTAATTAATTATTTATTAGAAGCTGTATAAAATCTCATTATCATAAATAAAATTTATGATAACATTAAATATGTTAAAAAAATCACATAAAGTCATTGACAATAGTTTTATTAATACCTATACTGTAAATAGAATGTTATGTTCTATTTTTTATATTGTACATAGGTTAATTTTTGGGTATTTCATAAGTAATAAGTATGAAAGATTTATTTGTGAGAATACTTTATAAAAACTTAAAATATGATATAATAGATATAATTAATATTATATGTGTTGTATGACTTTGGTATAACATAATGCTCTTAATTTAAGAGCGTATGAATATAAAAGGTTGGGGCAACAACCTCTAAGATAGATATTTAAATCCTATGTTATAAATTAATATAGGTAGTGTCATTATGTCTTAAAATCACATAGATATGTGAATTGTCAATTGCATATATATGAAGGAGTGTTTATTTTATTATGGCAAAAGTAAAAATTACTGAAACAGTATTACGCGATGGCCATCAGTCCTTGCTTGCTACACGTATGCGTCTTTCCCAGATGCTTCCACAGCTCGAAGCTCTCGATGCTATTGGCTACAAATCTTTAGAAGCTTGGGGCGGAGCTACATTTGATAGCTGCCTTCGTTTCCTTGATGAAGATCCATGGGAACGTCTTGACACATTAAAAGCTCATCTTAAAACTCCTATTCAGATGTTGCTTCGTGGTCAGAACCTTTTAGGTTACTACCAATATCCAGATGATGTTGTTCGTGCTTTCGTTAAAAAAGCTGCTCAACATGGTATTGGTGTATTCCGTATCTTTGATGCTCTCAATGATACTCGTAACCTCAAAACAGCTGTAGAAGCTGCTAAAGAAGCTAAAGCTGAAGTTGAACATTCTGTAGAAGTTCAAGGTTGCTTAGTTTACACAGTTGGCGGTCCTCACACTATTGCTGAATTTGGTAAATTAGCTAAAGAACTTGATGCTATGGGCGTTGATTCCATCTGCATTAAAGATATGTCTGGTTTATTAAAACCATATGATGCTTATGAACTCGTTAAAGAATTAAAAGCATCCACAAAACTTCCTATTCAGTTACACACTCACTATACTAGCGGTTTTGGTTCCATGGCTTACATGAAAGCTATCGAAGCTGGTGTAGATGTAATTGACTGTGCACTTTCTCCATTCGCTATGGATACTTCTCAGCCTTGTACAGAAACTATGGTTGCTGCACTTGAAGGTACTGAATATGATACAGGTCTTGACCGTCAGGCTATGACTCCAATCGCTAAACACTTCCTCGGTGTTAAAAAAGAAATCATTGACGAATTTGGTTTAAAAGGTTACTTCGATGTTAACCCTAACGTTCTTGACTTCCAGATTCCAGGTGGTATGTTATCCAACCTTGTTAATCAGTTAAAAGAAATGGGTATGGCTGATAAATATCAAGATCTTCTTGATGAAATGCCACGCGTTCGTGCTGACCTTGGTTACCCACCACTCGTTACTCCTTCTAGCCAGATTGTAGGTACTATGGCTACATTCAACGTTATGACTGGCGAACGTTATAAAATGGTTCCAGACGAATTCAAAAAACTTGCTCGTGGTGAATTCGGTCGTACTCCACAGCCTGTTAACCCAGAAGTTCTTGAAAAATGCGGCATTAAAGAAGAAGACTTGGTTACTTGCCGTCCAGCAGACCTTCTCGAACCAGGTATGGATAAATTCAAAGCAGAACTTGCAGCTAAAGGCTTCCCTAACGCTAGCGAAGAAGATGTATTATCTTATGCTCTCTTCCCAGCTGTTGCTGAAGAATTCTTCAAAAACGTACTGTTAAAACTCTTAAAGAACTTGGTGTTGCTAACCCAACTGACGAAGATGTTTTACTTTACAACCTCGATGCTGAAGTTGCAAAAATTCTTTGCTGCTAAATAATTTTACTTTTAATTTTAAATATGAAAAGGCTCCACTTCTTGTGGGGTCTTTTTATATTAGTTTTTTTATTAACTAAACTTAAGAAAATAGGTAAATTTAGCTATTTTAAAGAAGTAGGTTCGCAAGCTATTCAAGACATAACTCAAAGAATAGACCGTGCTTGTAAATTGTTTTTTAGAAATTTAAAACATAAAA
>ENA-OQHP01000126-OQHP01000126.1-human-gut-metagenome-genome-assembly--contig:-NODE-126-length-24790-cov-2.203179_pt1 | contig 24790 bp, 33 predicted proteins | sample MGYA00242563_ERZ504717 | MGnify/ENA primary metagenome ERZ504717 (study PRJEB26092, sample SAMD00036212) | human gut metagenome | host: Homo sapiens | study: EMG produced TPA metagenomics assembly of... | reverse complement strand
CACGCGCCTTTTCCTGTATTAATAGCTCCAGCGTCGTTATGCCCAAATTGAATCAATACAAAATCACCAGGTTGCAAGGCATCATAGACCTTATCCCAGCGGCCTTCCTCCAAATAAGTACGGGCACTACGGCCTGCTTTAGCACAATTCTCTACAGAAATTCTATTTAAGTCAAACAGTTCGGCAATCACACTTCCCCATCCCCACTGACCATTCTCGTCTTTATCCTGATTACGCACCGTACTGTCACCTATGGTAAATAACACCGGACAGCCTTTCTTTCTGGTTGAACCAGTGACCGTATCTTGTTCGACAGGCTTCAAATAACGGGCAAGTTCCAGTTTTTATATTCACGAATACCTTCGGCGGCAGATTCAGCATTTACCCGTGCTCCAAACACACTGGTATGGATACGATCCAAATAGAACATATATTTTACCTTTTCCTTGCCAAAAGTCTCAAATTTACGAGCCGTTATCTCATTAAGGTCAATAAAAGGTACATGTTCTTTTTTAGCCACTTGCTTGGCCCACAAACCAAAAGTCTTATTTACACGAGTTATTATGGTACTGTCCTTATCCTCCAAGCATTGCGCGGAGTAAGAGAAAAAAGAATTGGATGAGCTCCTTTGGCCTTGACTTCACGAATATAACGACGCATATATTCGCCATAAGTATACACTGTTTCCTTAACTCCTGTCTCCTTAATTGTTACTTCGAGACTGTCTTTACCAATGCCAGGAATAGACGCACGTGCCCGGCCGCTATCATACGGTCCGTTATCGTTATGTCCCAATTCGATAATAACCCAGTCACCTTTCTTTACTCCTTTCAGGACATCTTTCCACAAATGAGTATAAAATGTACGGCTACTGGTTCCACCCAACGCATGGTTTTCAACTGTAATCTTATTTTCATCAAAATATTCATGGAAGAAATATCCCCATCCCCACTGTCCGTTATTTCCATTGCCTAACGTTCCGGTGCGCATCGTTGAATTTCCTACCAAGAAAAGTACAGGATTATTCCCCTTACGGGTAGACCCCGCAACCGGTCTGGCTGTTTTTGCTTTATTCAAGCTATCCAGTGTCAAATCGACTACCTGGTTAACATCTTCCATTGGCGCTTTCACCTTGTTTTGCGCATAAGCAGAAAAAGAAAAGCAGGTTGCCCCTAGCAACCAGACTCCCCACATTATGTGTTTTTTCATATACATATTTACTTATTTTCAAATTCCAAAGATAGCAGAAAGAGATTACTCTCGCATGGAATATTGTACACAATCATGTGCTTTTGTACATAAATCTATTGACAAATAAAAAAGAACGAACTATTGATCATTTAGTCCGCTCTTTCTCCCTTTTACCTCAAATAGCTTATCCTACCTATTAAAACTTATAAGACTCTATAACTTACAAAAATCAATTTCCATCAGGTTTCTCAATCTCCGTGAAAGGACTTTCATTCCACTTGAATGTATCTACTTTATCTGGACTCGCAGGATTAAAAGGATGATAATCATCTCTCAAATATTTAACCCAGAAGATTCAACTGCTTAATACCTTCAATCACACATTTAGCAATTTCATACGCTCCGTATGGATTGAAATGGGTATTATCAGCCAAAGCCTTCGTCTGATTGGGATAAGTTCCTGCCGGATAATGCACAAAAGCTTTTTTAGAAGGTTCTACTCCCATAGCTTCATAAAACACACGGGTCATGTCATGCAATTCTATCACCTGCACTCCCTCACGCTGGGCAACCCAACGCATCGCATCAGGATAGTCTTCGTGTGTTTCCTGTATTTTACCAGAATTGTCAAATGAACGACGTTGGGTAGGAGTCACAAAAACCGGAATCCCCCCTTTGCACGTACTACATCTACAAAATATTTCAAATTGCTGGCAAATGAATAATAGGCTCCCTTGCCCGGTCCTTTTAATTTCTGTCATTATGCCCAAACTCGATAAACATATAATCCCCTTCTTTCATCTGAGTTAAAGCCTTCTTCAGGCGACCAGCCTTAATAAAGGTATCGGCACGTTCACCACTTTCTGCATAGTTTGCAAAACATACATGTTCATCAAAAAAGCGCGGAATCATCTGTCCCCAGCTAGCCCATGGCTCATTATCCTGGTCTACTACAGTAGAGTTACCTGCTAAAAAAACGGTCACCACATCATTTACCGGTTCAATTTTCAGACTAGCCAGACAAGGAGCATCTCCATTAAACTCAAATGTCAACTTATCATCCCAGTTCAATTTATTCTTTTCCCGCTCCTTAATCTGTACTTTTTCCCCATCACTTATTATCGTATTACGCTTATTCACCGTAAAACGATAAGTTAGAAACTCTCCTTTCCGAGTAGATATATTTTCAAGGAACAAACGTCTGGATTCTGCACGCACTGTAGTAGAACCAGCTTTCCGGGCATTACCTAAAGTAACTGTCACCAGATAATTTCCATCAGGAACATCTACCGAAAAGAAAAAAGGTTCGTTACTTTTCTTCACCGGTGCAGGCAGGAAATCATATCCATACCCACCTTTACAAGGATATATTGAATCTGAAGAGATTTGAATCACTCCTTTCTCGACTTTTTTCTTCTCACTAAAATCAAACTGATAACTTTGTGCATAAGCCACATTTGCCAAAAACAGACCGGCAAGACCAATATTCAGAAATCGCTTTATTTTCATACATTTTCATCTTAGGTTATTGTAAAGGCAAAATTAAACGCTTATGGCCAAAAAGGATGCAGACAAACGTACGGAATCATAGAATATCGTACAAAAATACATTTATAAGGACATTCACACCTGATTTATTTCCAAAAGAATGCTTTCCTTTGCCACAAAAGGCATACTAACTAATACATTACCATGAGAAGCAAAACATTATTTTCTATTTTTGTTGCCAGCCTGATGGCGTATACAACTTCAGCACAAAAAGTGAACGTACAACCTGTACATGTGGAAGCTCCTTTCCCTATGGATTCCGTACACTTGTGCACATTCCCCAATAAAGAATTCTCCATCACAAAATATGGAGCCAAAAGGGAAGCAATCATCTAAACACCCAGCATTTGCCAAAGCCATTGAAGCATGCCACCGTGCGGGAGGCGGACGAGTGGTAGTCCCAGCCGGTGAGTGGTTTACCGGACCTATTCACCTCAAAAGCCATGTCAACCTTTTTTTGGAAGAAGGAGCTGTAGTCAGATTCTCTGACAATCCCAATGATTACCTTCCAGCTGTAATGACCTCCTGGGAGGGGCTGGAATGCTATAATTACTCGCCACTTATCTATGCATTTGAATGTGAGAATGTAGGTATCTCCGGAAAAGGAACACTGGCTCCAGTCATGGGCACCTGGCGTACGTGGTTTAAACGTCCGGAAGCTCACTTAAACGCATTAAGACAATTGTATTCCATGGGGTCAACAGATGTTCCTGTAGAACAACGCCAAATGGCAAGAGGAGAAAATCATCTTCGTCCACACCTCATTCATTTTAACCGCTGCAAAAATATATTATTAGAAAATTTCCATATCCGCCAAAGTCCTTTTTGGACCATCCATCTCTATTTGTGTAACAGTGGCGTAGTACGCCACCTCGATGTGCAGGCTCATGGGCACAACAATGACGGAATCGATTTGGAAATGAGCCGGAACTTTCTGATTGAGAACTGTAAGTTCGACCAGGGAGACGATGCGGTGGTCATCAAATCCGGACGTAACCAAGATGCATGGCGCCTCAACACACCCAGTGAAAATATCGTCGTCCGGGATTGTGATATTCTCAATGGACATACCCTGCTCGGAATCGGAAGTGAAATCTCCGGAGGAGTACGCAATATCTACATGATCCGCTGTAAAGCTCCACAAAATGTACACCGCCTGTTTTTCTTAAAAACAAACCATCGTCGTGGAGGGTTTATCGAAAACATTTACCTGGAAGACATCGAAGCTGGAGACATGCTTCGTACCTTTGAAGTAGACACTGAAGTATTATACCAATGGAAAGATTTAGTTCCAACTTATGAAACACGTATCACCCGTATAGATGGAATACATGTAAAGAACATTCATTGCCAGTCGGCTGATGCCATTTACGAGCTAAAAGGAGATGCCCGATTACCAATCCGTAATGTATTTGTTGAAAATGTAAAAGTAGATACAGTACGTCAGTTTATCAATCGGTTATCAAATGTGGAAAATTTTCAGGCTAACGAGGTATCCGCTACTATCTTACTTCACAAAGAAGCACCCAGTATAGATTTAGATAAACTATATAAACAGAAAGCAGAATAATAAAAATAGCGAGAAGCGGCATCCCTCACCGATGCATCTTCTCGCTATTTCATTATAATTGATACAAATTAAAACTGGAACAAAGCAGTCAGTACGATGCGGTTATTTTTCACCAGATGGGTGTTGGTCACCCGTGCCTTGTCGGTATAATCGCCATACCACGCGCCGGTCCAAGTATATTCTGCTCCGAACTTCCAGTTCGGGCGATTGTAAGTCAGTTCGGCTCCCAGTGTATTCAACTGGTCGATATTTGTTCCTGTACCCAATACTCCAGTCACACTTTTCGATGCTCCCAAGTTTTTGAGATACCCGGCAAACACTCCGCCACGGAACTTGCTTCCATACATCATATTTACCCAAGTATGCGATACACGCAAAGGAGTGTACTCCTGTTCACCCGTGCGAGAGTCGGTACACGTAATGCCATACCCGCCAATTGTACTGGTTTGCGTCAGGTTTGACCCTAACACGCTCTTGGCTGCCAGCAAGAAACGGCGGTGCACATATTTCACATGCGCCTCAGCTGAAACTCCTGTCACGCGTTCGCTTACCTTGTATATATTGTCATTGTATTTCGATTCTGTACGAGGAGACATGGAAGACACATGCACACCCGCTCCGGCAAGCAATCCGGGACGATTATAATCCATGCCCAAATAAAACTCGGGCAAGCAACCGTTCTTCATAAAGCTCTGGCTTTTAACTGTAGTAACGGCTCCTGCCTCATTTGAAGAAGGACCTACCGACAAATACTGTGACTGCCATATAGCAGCAGCGGTCAGTTTGAAATTTTTGTTTGTAAACCGATAGCGAACCTGCGGTGCACGGCTGAACGGCTGATAAGGTGCTCCCATGTTCAAGTTCAGAATTTCAGGAGCTACATCTCCATACAGAGGATGCCATGTTTGTCCAACCAGCAGGGCTGATTTTCCCCAATCAAGGTTGAAATACACGTGACGAATACGGAACAAAGAATAAGTGGTACCCGAACCACGGAAATCGACTTCCACCTTTGCCGAAGTCTTTGCCTTTCCCAAGGTAGGTCCGGTCACATCCACTCCCAATCTGGTGTACAATGTATAGAAGTTACCATCCGGTTGGCATTCAAATCCTTTCCGTCCGCATCAGGAGCTACATCCTTAGGTACATGTAAAAAAGTCCGTCGACAGTTTCTGAGTTGGAACGGCTGTTATAGAATAAGTCGGTCCGCACCTGTCCATAAAATTTATAACCAAACCCTTCTTTCTGAGCCATTACCCCTGCCGAAGCGGCCATCATGACCCACATTAAAAAGCATCTTTTTTTCATTTGAAATTACTTTTACCTTTACAGCCCGCAAAATTATACATAATCTATAGAACAGCCAAACAATTCTTTATAAGGAACGTATCCGGCGGAACCAGCATACAAACCAGACCGCAGCCACCAGTGTACAACACAATCCGACAGGATAAGCCACTTCGGGCCGACAAGGCCAGCCCTTCGGGAGCAATGAGAATATATGTGGCACAAACACAAGTCATAAACAGAGCCGGTATCAAGGTTACCCAATAATTTTTCCGTGCACAAACCAGCCAGACCGTAATGGCCCACAAAGTAAAGACAGACAAAGTCTGATTACACCAGGCAAAATATCGCCAGATAATCTTGAATCCTTCCGCATCTCCAAAGCTGTACACCAACAACAAGATGGTAACCAAGAATATGGGGATACAAATGAAGAGACGTTTAGCGATAGAGCGCTGCTCTACATGAAAAAAGTCAGCCACAATCAGACGTGCCGAACGCAAGGCGGTATCACCACTCGTAATAGGAGCTGCCACAATTCCCAATATGGCCAAAATGCCACCGAATGCCCCTAACCAGTCTTTTGAGATATCTGTAGCGACCTTAGCTCCGGAATAAGCCACTCCGGTCACTTTATCCACAATACCGTTCTCCTGAAAGAAATAAGTCGCCGCTGCAGCCCAGATAAGTGCCACAATTCCTTCCGTTACCATCGCTCCATAGAAAATCGGACGGCAGTGCTTTTCATTTGTAATGCAACGCGCCATCAAAGGCGACTGGGTAGCATGAAAACCGCTGATGGCTCCACATGCAATGGAGATAAACATCATCGGGAAAATCGGGTTCTTCTCGTATTTCGTACCAAATCCCTCCCACATTTCAGGCAAGGCCGGACTTTTGACATACAGCATAACAAGGATGCCTACAGCCATAAACAACAAGGCAAAGGCAAATAAAGGATAAATGCGTCCGATGATTTTATCAATAGGAAGCATGGTCGCCAAAATGTAATACAAGAAAATCACGACCATCCAGAAATACACATCCAGCGCAGAAGGAGTCATACCAGCCAGCAGCTCTGCAGGTCCTGAAACAAATACCGCACCGACCAGAATCATCAGCAAGACAGTAAACACGCAGGCCACCTTTTTAGTCCGGCTTCCTAAATAACGACCGATAATTTCCGGAAGACTTTCTCCATTGTTACGCAACGATAAGGTACCGGACAAAAAATCGTGTACGGCTCCGGCGAAAATCGTACCGAACACAATCCACAAATAAGAAGCCGTACCAAACTGCGCCCCCATTATCGCTCCGAAAATAGGTCCGAGTCCGGCTATGTTCAAAAACTGAATCATAAAAATTTTCCATGTGGGAAGGGGAATAAAATCCACCCCGTCGGCCATTGTCAAAGCCGGCGTTTTACGTGTAGAATCAGGAGCAAACAAGGAATTGACGTACTTTCATAAACCCAATATCCCACCACCAATAATACCAATGCGAGAGTAAACGTTATCATATCTATCAATTTATCTTTTATTATCGCGCAAAAGTAATAAAAAGAAACAAACCGTTACTGTTTTCAAGAAAAATTTACTCCGCAAGCCCTCATTCTTTCTCCTCTTCTTCCGGCTTATTATCTTATTTCTCTACATATCCGCAATTTATATGTATATTTGCACAAACATTTAAAAGATATGCGCATACTATTAATCGGTCTTCTATTTATAAGCAGCTTGCTTTCCTTACAAGCTCAGCCTAAAGAGGAAATACGCGCCACCTGGCTGACCACTCTTGGAGGAATGGACTGGCCCACACGGAAGGCGAATTCGGCCAAGGGAATTGAAGCACAGAAAAATGAGCTGATCCGGCAACTTGATGCCTTAAAGGCAGCCAATTTCAATACCGTACTTTTTCAAACCCGTCTTCGGGGAGACGTTATCTACCCTTCTGCAATTGAGACCTTTGCAGAAAGTCTTACAGGACATACCGGCAAGAACCCCGGATATGACCCACTGCAATTTGCGATAGAAGAATGCCACAAACGAGGACTGGAACTTCATGCATGGCTGGTGTGTATTCCTATCGGAAACAAGCGCCAAGTAACGCTGTTGGGAAAGAACTGTGTAGTAAAAAAACAACCGGCACTATGCAAGCAGTTCAACGGGAGCTGGTACCTTGACCCTGGAAATCCAGGAACAGCCGATTACCTGAGCCGGATAGCCAAGGAAATTACAAGTCGCTATGACATTGACGGCATCCACTTGGATTATATCCGCTATCCGGAGCAGGGCGAAAAGTTCCCGGACAAAGATACCTATCGGAAATATGGGAAAAAGCAGGAGCTCAAGCAATGGAGACGGGATAACATTACCCGCATTGTCGCACGAATTACGCGGAGGTAAAGCAACTGAAGCCGTGGGTGAAAGTCAGCAGTTCCCCCATCGGGAAGTTCAACGACACACGGCGTTATTCATCCTTTGGCTGGAACGCATACAGCACAGTATATCAGGATGCACAAAAATGGCTGAATGATGGTATTCAGGATGCGCTTTTCCCCATGATGTATTTCCAGGGAAATCACTTCTACCCTTTTGCACTCGACTGGGAAAGAAAACAAGAATGAACGTTGGATAGTACCCGGACTGGGAATCTATTTTCTTCACCCTAAAGAGCAGAACTGGAAAGTAGATGAAATCATACGCCAGATTTATTTCTCCCGAAGAATTGGATTGGATGGACAGGCTTATTTCCGTAACAAATTCATGCTGGAGAATACCAAAGGAATACTGGACGAACTGACGAACCATTTTTACGTATACCCGGCAGTAGTGCTCCCATGAGATGGACAAAAGGCAATCCTCCCTCTCAGCCGACTTCTCCTTCTTTGGTATTAAAAGGAAACAATATCGAAATGAGCTGGAAGGCATCCCCATCTTTGCCGGAGGAATCTATTACCGGATTTATGCATCTGCCACTTATCCGGTAGATACAGAGAAGACTCAAAACCTGATTATTACACGTACGGACAGCTGTCAATACACATTTGAGCCGGATTTATCCACAAAGGGAGGTATCTACTGGGCAGTTACAGCCGTAAACCGTTTTGGATATGAAAGCACCCCACTGGCTTTAAACATACCGGCTAAAGACAATCCTGTGATTTATTACGGAAGCTTTCCGGCTATCCCAAGCGGATATATACTCATTGTGAGTGACGCCACAGGCATGGAGATTCTACGTACAGTCCAGCCTGAGAAAGACATTCCTCAGAAAACGGGAAAAGGCTTTTTCGATTCAGCCTGTTAGCTCCTGACGGCACAATTACCCCTGCAGGAGTAACGGTGTACTGATTTTATCCCGAAACGCATGGTAATAAAAGGAATAATCACTAAATTTGCACATTCAATTGAAACAAACAAACTTACTATACTCATGAGCAATCAACGATACATGCAGCGCGGCGTATCTGCATCTAAAGAAGATGTACATAACGCTATCAAGAACATTGACAAAGGTATTTTCCCAAAAGCATTCTGTAAAATCATTCCTGATATTTTAGGAGGTGACCCGGAGTACTGCAACATCATGCATGCCGACGGAGCCGGAACAAAGTCTTCACTGGCTTATTTGTACTGGAAAGAAACCGGCGACTTGTCTGTATGGAAGGGTATCGCACAGGATGCATTGATTATGAACATCGATGACTTGTTGTGCGTAGGAGCGGTAGATAACATCTTAGTATCTTCTACCATCGGCCGTAACAAGCTGCTTGTACCGGGAGAAGTGATTTCTGCCATCATCAACGGAACAGATGAGTTGCTGGCTGAACTTCGCGAATGGGTGTCGGCGTATATGCCACAGGTGGAGAAACCGCCGATGTAGGCGACCTGGTTCGTACGATTATTGTAGACAGTACGGTAACTTGCCGTATGAAACGTGTCGATGTCATCGACAATGCCAATATCCGTCCGGGTGACGTAATCGTCGGTCTGGCTTCTTATGGTCAGGCTACTTATGAAAAAGAATACAACGGTGGTATGGGAAGCAACGGTCTGACCAGTGCCCGTCATGATGTGTTCAGCAAATACCTGGCTGAAAAATATCCGGAAAGCTACGACAAGGCTGTACCTGAAGAATTGGTCTATAGCGGTAAACTGAAACTGACGGATGCCGTAGAAGGCTCTCCACTGGATGCCGGCAAGCTGGTTCTTTCTCCGACACGTACTTATGCACCGGTGGTTAAGAAATTGCTGGATGCCCTGCGTCCGGAAATCCACGGTATGGTTCACTGCTCAGGTGGTGCACAAACAAAAGTGCTGCACTTCGTAGGCGACAATTGCCGTGTCATCAAAGACAACCTCTTCCCTGTTCCTCCTTTGTTCCGTACAATTAAAGAACAAAGCGGCACCGAATGGGACGAAATGTACAAGGTATTCAACATGGGACACCGCCTGGAAGTTTACCTGTCACCGGAACATGCGGAACAAGTAATTGAAATCAGCAAGTCGTTCAACATCGACGCACAGATTATCGGACGCATCGAAGAAAGTGACCACAAGGAACTGATTATCCGTTCTGAATTTGGAGAATTCAACTATTAATCGCTTATAAATTTAGGTGGAAAGCATATCAGACTATCTTTCCACCTATTTCTATGCTTATACAAAAGGGAAAACACCTTTCCCTATAGATTCAATCGCGGTATAAACCCTAATAATGCATAAATGGCAGAAAACAACACCTTATTAGAAAAACTGGACGGACTTGTAGCCCGTTTTGAAGAGGTATCTACCTCATCACGGATCCTAATGTAATTCTGACCAGAAACGATACGTCAAACTGACCAAAGAATACAAAGAGCTGGGCGACCTGATGGCTGCCCGCAAGGAGTATCTTCAATGTCTCAACGGATTGGAAGAAGCCAAAATGATGATGAGCGAGAACGATCCGGAGATGAAAGAAATGGCTCGTGAAGAAGCGGCCGCTTGTGAAGCTCGCATTCCGGAACTGGAAGAAGAAATAAAATTATTGTTAGTACCGGCAGACCCGCAAGATGACCGAAATGCCATTCTGGAAATTCGTGGCGGTACAGGAGGTGATGAAGCTGCCATCTTTGCCGGCGATCTGTTCCGTATGTATCTAAATACTGCGAATCAAAAGGATGGAGACTGGAAGTTTCCAGCGCCAACGAAGGAGCTGCGGGTGGTTTTAAAGAAATCATCTGTTCGGTAACAGGTGAAAAGTGTACGGTACACTGAAATATGAATCAGGTGTACACCGCGTACAGCGAGTTCCTGCTACCGAGACACAAGGTCGTGTACATACCTCGGCCGCATCGGTAGCCGTACTTCCCGAAGCGGAACCTTTCGACGTGGAAATCAACGAAGGTGAAATCAAATGGGATACATTCCGAAGTGGCGGTGCCGGAGGTCAGAACGTCAACAAGGTAGAATCTGGCGTACGCTTGCGTTACAACTGGAAAAATCCGAACACCGGTATCGTAGAAGAAATCCTCATAGAATGTACGGAAACTCGTGACCAGCCGAAAAACAAGGAACGTGCCCTCAGCCGTTTGCGTACCTTTATCTACGACAAGGAACACCAAAAGTACATTGACGACATCGCTTCCAAACGTAAGACAATGGTAAGTACCGGTGACCGCTCGGCTAAGATACGTACTTACAACTATCCACAAGGACGTATCACCGACCACCGCATCAACTACACCATCTATAACCTGGCGGCTTTCATGGACGGTGACATACAGGACTGCATCGACCACCTGATTGTGGCTGAAAATGCAGAGCGATTGAAAGAGAGTGAATTATAATTACGCGTGTACAATTTTATCCCTACCCGCGTACAAAAGGAGTATATAATTATCATTAAAATAAACGTGTCATGAACAAACAAGAATTATTTGAAAACATCAAAAAGAAAAAATCTTTTTTGTGTGTAGGACTTGATACTGATATAAAGAAAATTCCGGAACACCTTCTGAAAGAAGAAGACCCGATTTTCGCATTCAATAAAGCTATCATCGACGCAACAGCTCCCTACTGTATCGCTTATAAACCAACCTGGCTTTTTATGAAAGCATGGGCGTGAAAGGTTGGATTGCATTCGAAAAGACAGTAGAATACATTAAGAAAAACTATCCAGACCAGTTCATCATCGCTGATGCAAAACGTGGAGACATCGGTAATACTTCTGCCATGTATGCCCGCACTTTCTTTGAAGAACTGAATATTGATTCTGTCACTGTAGCTCCTTACATGGGAGAAGACAGCGTAACTCCATTCCTTACTTACGAAGGTAAATGGGTTATCCTACTGGCACTGACTTCCAACAAAGGCTCACACGATTTTCAATTGACTACCGATACAGAAGGCGAACGTCTGTTCGAAAAAGTATTACGCAAATCACAGGAATGGGCTAACGACCAGAACATGATGTATGTGGTAGGTGCTACTCAGGGACGTATGTTCGAAGACATCCGCAAAATCGTTCCCAATCACTTCTTGCTGGTACCAGGTATCGGTGCTCAGGGCGGTTCACTGGAAGAAGTTTGCAAATATGGTATGACTAAAGAATGTGGATTGATTGTCAATTCAAGTCGCGCCATTATCTACGCAGACAAAACAGAAAACTTTGCCAATGTAGCTGCGGAAGAAGCCCAAAAGGTACAGCAGCAAATGGAAAAAGAACTCGCTGCTATCCTCTAAGCAACAATTAGTTTCCACATACAAAGAAGTACAAAGATTCTCAACAGGAATTTTTGTACTTCTTTTTTATCATATAAAAACAACCTTCCGAAGCATTTGTTATACGATACCAATGAAAATTAATGGTCGTTTCAGGCAAATAATTGCTTTTTTTCACGGATATGTAAAAAAAAATACGTAATTTGCATAATTAAGTAGTAAGTATGCTTTTTCAGGCAACTAAATATTGAAGAACAACCAAGGAAAACCAAGGAATTAAAGATAACTAATATGGAGTTCTCAGCTAAGCAAATTGCGGAATACATCCAGGGAATTATAGTTGGTGATGAAAATGCCACAGTACACACCTTTGCCAAAATTGAAGAGGGTGTACCGGGAGCATTATCCTTTCTATCCAATCCTAAGTACACTCATTATATCTACGATACGAAATCTTCCATTGTACTGGTAAATAAAGATTTGAACCTGAACATGAACTTCAGACCACACTTATCAAAGTGGATAATGCATACGAGAGTCTGGCCAAACTCATGGCGTTATATGAAATGAGTATCCCCAAGAAACAAGGTGTAAGTCCGTTAGCATCCATTGCAGAAAGTGCCAAAATTGGAAAGAATGTGTACATCGGTCCATTTGCGTGCATCGAAGACGGGGCTGAAATTGGAGACAATGTATGTATACATCCGCAGGCTACCATCGGAAGCAATGTGAAAATAGGCATGAACACCATTATTTATCCTCATGTAACCATCTATCAGGATTGCAGAATTGGGAACAATTGTATTCTTCACGCCGGAGCCGTAATCGGTGCCGACGGATTTGGTTTTGCTCCGGGAGCAGATGGCTATGAAAAGATTCCACAAATAGGAATTGTGGAGCTGGAAGACAATGTAGAAGTTGGTGCCAACACTTGTATTGACCGTGCCACAATGGGACATACACTTATCAAACAGGGAGTGAAACTGGATAATTTGATTCAGGTTGCCCACAATGTGGAAATTGGGAAACACACTGTGATGGCATCACAAGTAGGAATTGCCGGTTCTGCCAAAATTGGCGAATGGTGTATGTTCGGAGGTCAGGTAGGAGTTGCCGGACACATCAAGGTGGGAGACCACGTCAATGTAGGAGCACAGTCTGGTATTCCAGGAAATACAAAATCAAACACTACATTAATGGGCTATCCAGCAATAGACCCGAAACAGTTCGCACGTTCTGCAGCTATCTATAAGAAACTACCGGATATGTATGTGGAACTCGGACGCCTGCAAAAGGAAATTGAAGAATTAAAAAACAACTAAATAAATAAACCCATGTTGAAACAACAAACCTTAAAAGGCAGCTTTTCACTCAATGGAAAGGGACTCCATACGGGAGTTAAACTGACCGTTACGTTCAATCCTGCCCCAGAGCACTACGGGTATAAGATACAGCGAATCGATTTGGACGATCAGCCATATTAGATGCTGTAGCAGAAAATGTGGTAGACACAACCCGTGGAACAGTTTTAGCAAAAAACGGGGTAAAAGTTAGTACCGTAGAACATGCGTTGGCTGCATTATACGCAGCAGGTATAGATAACTGCTTGATTCAAGTCGACGGACCGGAATTTCCTATTTTGGACGGAAGTGCCAAAGCATACGTAGAATGTATCAAGCGCGTAGGCATCGAAGAACAAGCTGCTCCGAAAGATTATTACATCATCAAGTCAAAGATTGAGTTCCGTGATGAAGAAACAGGTTCTTCCATCATTGTACTTCCTGATGACAAGTTCAGCGTCAACACACTGATTTCATACGACTCCAAAATATTGACCAACCAATATGCTACGTTGGAAAATATGGAATGCTTCCCTACAGAAATTGCTTCTGCACGTACATTCGTATTTGTCCGTGAAATTGAGCCGCTGCTGAATGCCGGACTCATCAAGGGAGGCGACCTGGATAACGCTATCGTTATCTACGAAAAGCAGATGACACAGGAGAACTTCGATAAGTTAGCCGACGTGATGGGAGTACCTCACATGGATGCGAGCCATTTAGGATACATCAACCACATTCCATTGGTATGGCCAAACGAACCTGCACGCCATAAACTGCTGGACATTATTGGTGATTTGGCGTTAGTAGGCAAACCTATTAAAGGCCGCATCATTGCTACCCGTCCGGGACATACCATCAACAACAAATTTGCCCGCCAGCTCCGGAAGGAAATCCGCATGCACGAAATACAAGCTCCGGTTTACAACTGTAACGAAGAGCCTTTGATGGACGTAAACCGTATTCGTGAATTATTACCTCATCGTTATCCATTCCAGTTGGTAGATAAAGTAATTGCTATTGGAGCCAACTATATTGTGGGTGTTAAAAATGTGACATCCAACGAACCATTCTTCCAAGGCCATTTCCCGCAAGAACCTGTAATGCCTGGTGTATTACAAATTGAAGCAATGGCTCAAGTAGGAGGTTTGCTGGTTTTGAATTCAGTAGACGAACCGGAAAAATATTCCACCTATTTCTTGAAGATAGACAATGTAAAGTTCCGTCAGAAAGTGGTTCCAGGTGATACTTTAATTTTCAGGGTCGAATTGATGGCACCTATTCGCCGAGGAATATCTACCATGAAAGGATATGTTTTCGTAGGTGAAAAGATTGTCTGCGAAGCTGAATTTATGGCACAAATTGTAAAAAACAAGTAACATGATCAGTCCTTTAGCATATATAGACCCGGAAGCCAAAATCGGGGAGAACGTAGAAATAGGTCCTTTTGTCTTCATTGACAAGAATGTATCATTGGTGACAATAATGTCATTATGCCGAATGCCAACATTCTGTATGGTTCCCGTATTGGAAATGGAAACCGTATATTCCCCGGAGCAGTAATTGGAGCTATCCCACAAGACCTGAAATTTCACGGAGAAGAAACCACTGCAGAAGTCGGAGACAACAATACCATCCGTGAGAATGTAACTATCAATCGTGGTACAGCAGCCAAAGGTAAAACTGTAGTAGGTAATAATAACCTGCTGATGGAAGGAGTACACGTAGCTCATGATACGATTGTGGGAAACGGATGTATTATTGGCAACCAAACCAAAATGGCTGGAGAAGTGATTATCGATGACAATGCTATCGTAAGTGGTGTTGTACTAATGCATCAATCTGCCATGTAGGAAGCTACGTTATGATTCAGGCGGTTGCCGTTTCAGCAAAGACATACCACCTTATATCATTGCCGGAAGAGATCCAATTGCTTATTGTGGCATCAATATTGTAGGTCTTCGTCGTCGAGGATTTACAAACGAGCAGATTGAAATAATCCACAATGCCTACCGCATTATTTACAATAGTGGGAAAAATGTTACGGAAGCCATTGCACAGATAAAAGCTGAAATGCCGATGACACCCGAAATTGAATACATCATTTCATTTGTGGAAAACTCACAGCGCGGTATCATCCGATAAAAAAGATTTTGTATATTTACCCCCATCAACAAAAGACAAAAAGAAAATGGTATACAAATTTAGAATCATATCTGACGAAGTCGATGATTCTTAAGAGAAATCCAAATCGACTCTGAAGCTTCTTTCTACGACCTTCACGAAGCTATTCTGAAATCAACTGGATACAAAGATGACCAGATGACTTCTTTCTTCATCTGTGACGATGACTGGGAAAAAGAAACAGAAATAACGCTGGAAGACATGGGAAGCGGAAGCTCGGAAGAAGATACATACATCATGAGAGAAACTCCTCTAAGCGAATTGCTGGAAGATGAAAAACAAAAGATGATATATGTGTTTGACCCACTTGCTGAACGTGTATTCTTCATTGAACTTTCAGAAATCATCACCGGAAAAGATTTGGACAAGGCAGTATGCACTCGTAAAAATGGAGAAGCTCCTCAACAGACCATCGATTTTGATGAACAGATGAATACAAACGCTGCACTCGACCTTGACGAAAACTTCTATGGCGATCAAGACTACGACATGGAAGACTTTGACCCGGAAGGTTTTGACATCAACGAAGGAAGCGGAAATCCTTATGATGAAGATAAATATTAAAAAGAGCTGACACGTAGTTACATCAGTTTGAAACAATATAAGAAATGTCATCCTGGGTCTGACTCAGAATGACATTTTCTTTTTTCCCTACCGACCTATCCCCACATACAAATGAAAAAGCCCGTCCTTATTGTACTTATTGGTCCTACCGGTGTAGGAAAAACTGAATTGAGTCTTTCCATTGCCGAAAAGTATCATACCTCTATCATCTCTTCAGACTCCCGTCAGCTGTATAAAGACTTGAAAATTGGTACCGCAGCCCCCACTCCCGACCAGTTAAAGCGAGTACCTCACTATTTTGTAGGTACCCTTGAACTGACTGATTACTACAGCGCAGCCCAATTCGAGGCGGAAGTACTAAAGAAGCTGGAAGAGTTATTCAGGACTCATCCGGTAGTGGTGATGACCGGAGGTTCCATGATGTACGTTGACGCAGTCTGCAAAGGAATAGACGATATTCCTACGGTGGACAAGGAAACACGCGAACTGATGTTGCGCCGCTACGAAAGTGAAGGTCTGGAGCAACTTTGTGCAGAACTGCGGGTACTCGATCCGGAGTATTACCGCATTGTAGACCTGAAAAACCCCAAGCGGGTGATTCACGCACTGGAAATCTGTTATATGACGGGAAAAACCTACACTTCATTCCGCACCCGCAACACCAAAGAACGTCCGTTTCAAATCATCAAAATTGGCCTCACACGCGACCGTGAAGAGCTTTACCAGCGCATTAATCAGCGCGTGGATGAAATGATGAAAGAAGGATTGCTGGAGGAAGTCAAAAGCGTATACGCCTACAAGCACCTCAATTCACTCAATACCGTAGGCTACAAGGAGATATTCAACTACCTGAATGGAGAATGGGAGCTCCCTTTGCAATAGAAAAAATCAAGCAAAACTCACGCATTTATTCCCGAAAACAAATGACTTGGTTCAAGAGAGACCCGGAAATCACGTGGTTCCATCCTACACAAGCAGAAGAAATTATGAAATTCCTGGAAGAACGAATCAATCAGGCGTAGCGATTGGTTGTCTTCCAGCAAGAATTCTTTCCGGAACATATCCACAAACAAAAGGAACAGCGATACGAGCAACGGACCAAATATCACTCCCATAAAACCAAATAAAGGGAGTCCAGCCACTACACCGAAAATCGTAATCAACGGATGCACATCCGCCATTTTCTTCTGAAGCAGGAAACGTATCAGATTATCGCACTGTGATACGATGATAGCTCCATATCCCAGCATCATCAAAGCATTTACCCAACTTCCTACAATCAGGAAGTAGATGGTAATCGGTACCCATACCAAAGCGGTACCCACCAAAGGAATTACCGAAGCAAAAGCTGTCAGCATGGCACTTAGAAATGGTTGGGAGCATCACAAATCAAATAGCCTCCTAACGATATAAATCCTTGGATAATGGCCAGCAAAGGAATTCCGATGGCGTTGGAACGCACCATCAACTGTACCTTCTTCAACACTTCAATCTTATTCTCGGCTTTAAAAGGCAACAATGTAGATATATAGTGCTCCATGGGTTTTCCTTCGTAAAGCATAAAGAACAACAGCATGATGGCCACGCACAGATTAACCAGCAGGTCGCTCACCCCCGTCATTACCGACTGACCAATGGAGGAAGCCTGTGACACAAAGAACGAAAGACTCTTCTCCGACAAAATATCGAAGCCCGTACGGTCTTTGATAAAATCAATCACATGCCATGCCGGACGAATGATGGCCTCCGTATCAAAATGCATCTTCGAAACCTGGCTCACCAAAGCCCAGCTAAACAGAGAAAGTGGTATCAGAATAAAAAGTGTCACTCCAATTGTCACCAGCCATACAGCCAATGCCGGCTTCATTTTGGTCTGAAGCCAGAAAGTGAAGTTACGCAACAGCAAATAAAGCGTAAATCCTCCAGAATACCGTTCATAAACGGCTGTGCCTGGCGGAACAGCAAATATCCCAATCCAATGATAAAACAATCAGTGAATATTTCCAATACCTTTCTTTCATGGTTCCTTAATTTATACTGTCACACTAATTCTCCTTTGCTTCTTCCTGCGGAATACGGAAAGCCGTGTAAAGTTCCAGTACTGCCGCTACCGTCAGGCAAACAATCCATTCGTTCCGTTTCCACAGCAACATGATTACTCCGGTCAACACCAGCAACATGGCTCCTAAAAGCTGCTGACGGCGCAAACGACGGATAATGATATTCTTTCCCTTATAATCGGAAACCAGCTGTACGTAGGCAAACAAACAAGCTCCTACCAGATACACATACGGAGCCCATGCCAGTTTTACGAACTGCAATGCCAGACCAATAAACAACACAATGGCTCCCACAACAGCCAGTTTATCCTTCATCTTTGATTCCATCACTTGTCTTCTTCAAAATAAAAATATCCTCATTCTCTTTCTTCATCAGATACTTTTCACGAGCCACCTTCTCTAATGCTTCCTTATTTGAAGTAATCTCCTTCAGCAACTTGCTGTCCTCCTCATACTGCTTACGGTAACGCTCAATTTCCGTATTCAACTGATGAATTTCACGCTTATGTGCTATGCGGCGTATCAGACTATTTTCATCCAACACTCCGATAATCAACAGAAAAAGCACCGATGGTTACCCAATACTTATGCCTTCCGATAAAAGCCCCATATATTAGCCAGTTTACCCATAAAATACACACTTTATTACCCTTGCAAAGATAGAAATTATTTCATAGCAAGCCCATGACAAGAAAGAGATTTTATGTACATTTGCAGAAATATCAAGGAATCAAACAAAAGAAGCGACACATGGAAAATTATATCGTATCGGCACGCAAATACCGTCCCTCTACTTTCGATACCGTAGTGGGGCAACGTGCATTGACCACGACCCTGAAAAATGCCATTGCCAATCATAAACTGGCGCATGCCTACCTGTTCTGCGGTCCGCGAGGAGTAGGAAAAACCACCTGCGCACGTATCTTTGCCAAGACCATCAACTGTCTTCATCCGACTAGTGAAGGAGAGGCATGCAATGAATGTGAGTCATGCAAGGCTTTCAACGAACAGCGTTCCTATAATATCCATGAGTTGGATGCGGCCTCCAACAACTCAGTCGAAGACATCCGTTCCTTGATTGAGCAAGTACGCATCCCACCCCAAATCGGCAAGTACAAGGTGTATATCATTGACGAGGTACACATGCTGTCTACCGCCGCATTCAATGCCTTTCTGAAGACACTGGAAGAACCGCCTCAGCATGCCATTTTTATTCTGGCCACCACTGAAAAGCATAAAATTCTTCCTACCATCCTGAGCCGATGCCAGATTTACGACTTCAGCCGCATCACGGTCAACGATACGGTAGAGCATCTGGAGAACGTAGCCCGCAAGGAGCACATCGAGGCCGAACCGGAAGCCCTGAACGTCATCGCACAGAAAGCCGACGGGGGTATGCGTGATGCCCTCTCCATCTTCGACCAGGTAGTGAGCTTCACCAACGGACACATCACCTACCAAAGTGTGATTGAGAACCTGAACGTACTGGACTACGAATATTATTTCAAACTGACCGATTTCTTCCTGGAAAATAAAGTAGCCGAATGCCTGCTCACTTTCAATGATATTCTTCGAAAAGGATTTGACGGCAACCATTTCATCACGGGGCTGACTTCGCATTTCCGAAACCTGCTGGTAAGCCGTGACCCGTCTACCCTGCAACTGCTGGAAGCCGGTGCTTCTATCCGAGATCGATACCAGGCTCAAGCGCAGAAATGTACGCCACAATTCCTGTACAAAGCCATGAAGCTGTGCAACGACTGCGACCTGAACTACCGGCAAAGCAAGAACAAACGCCTGCTGGTAGAGCTCACCCTTATTCAGGTGGCACAACTCACAGCCGAACCGGAAGATGCCGGAAGTGGGCATGGCCCTAAGAAACAGCTATCCCCCGTCTTCCATACGGCACAAGCCAGTCAGCCTGTAGCCCCACCCGCACAAGCAACTCCGGCAGCTACAGCTCCGGTCTCTCAGCCGACTCCTCAGCCTCAACCGGCGGCAGCAAGTGCACAACCTTATACAAGTACCTTGCAGCAACCGGAAGTACCTTACACCAAAAGCAGTCCACTGCCCAAGTCAGTACGGAAAGAAAGGCACCGGTCATCAAGCCGGCAGTTTAGGCATGTCTATCCGCAAGACACAGACAGCTCCGCAGAGCCAGCAGCACGAACTGCATCCAATGCGCCCGTGCAACAGTCCGTGAAAGAGACATGGGAAGACTACATGTTCAATGAAAAAGACTTAGGCTATTACTGGCGTGAGTTTGCCAGTCTGCTACCTAAAGAAGAAGCAGCCAATGCCGGACGCATGATGAACATGCACCCTCACCTGCTGGCCGACCAGCAGACATTTGAAGTAGCGGTGGACAATGACATGGTTCAGAAATACATGCAGCAACTGGCACCGAAGATAGAAGCCCATCTGCAAGAGAAACTGCATAACCGCAAAATCAGAATGACTACACGGGTAAGCGAAGCCAACGAAAACGTGCGTGCCTATAGCCACGTAGAGCGTTTTCAGATGATGAGCAAGAAAAACCCCAGTCTGCTGAAACTCAAGGAAGCCCTCGGACTGGAACTTTCCTGATGCCGAAGTATCCATAAAGAATACGGGCGAAGAAACATTCACATGCTGTTTCTCCGCCCGTATTCTTTTATATTTCGATAAACTCCCGGCTTACAAATCATGATTCTTCATCCGATACTCAGCCAGTTCCTCGTACTTTGTTCCCGGACGACCGTAATTACAATACGGATAAATAGAAATACCGCCACGTGGAGTAAAGATACCCGTCACCTCAATGTATTTCGGATCCATCAGTTAATCAAGTCTTTCATGATGATGTTCACACAGTCTTCATGAAAATCGCCGTGATTACGGAAACTGAACAAATACAGCTTCAAGCTCTTGCTTTCCACCATCTTACATCCGGCAGGTAGCTGATACGGATTTCCGCAAAATCCGGCTGCCCCGTAATCGGGCAAAGACTGGTAAACTCCGGACAGTTGAAACGTACCCAGTAATCATTCTCCGGATGTTTGTTTACAAACGATTCCAGCACCTCAGGTGCATAATCCTGCTTATATACCGTTTTCTTATTACCCAACAAAGTGAGTTCGTCTTTTCTTTCCATACTTACTTATTTTGTTTTGAAGCCAAATATTTTTCCAATCCCTCACGGCGCAATTTACAAGCCGGACAATGTCCGCACCCGTCACCCGGGATTCCATTATAACAAGTCAGTGTCTCGTTTCGAACCAAGTCAAGCACTCCCAGTTCATCGGCCAGCGCCCATGTCTGTGCCTTGTCAATCCACATCAGCGGTGTATGAATCACAAACTGTTCTTCCATAGCCAGATTCAGTGTCACGTTCAGCGACTTGATAAACGAGTCCCGACAATCGGGATACCCGCTGAAATCCGTCTGCGATACCCCCGTCACCATGTGATGGATGCCTTTCTCACGCGCATAAACCGCTGCAATACTCAGGAAAAACAAGTTTCTTCCCGGAACGAACGTATTCGGAAATGAATCTTTCGGTTTTTCCTCATCCATATGAATAGACGTATCCGTCAGAGAGTTTTTTCCCAGGTGTCCGATAAATGACACATCCATGACTTCAAACTCCACCCCGGCTTTCCGTGCAATTTCACGCGCCAGTTCCACTTCCTTTTCATGCTTCTGCCCGTACAGAAAGCTCAGTGCATATACTTTCTCAAAATGCTTTTTTGCCCAGAAAAGACAGGTCGTAGAATCCTGCCCGCCGCTAAATACGACGAGGGCCTCCTTATTATTTACCATATTTCTTAGATTTCCTTGATTCTTAACACATTATACGAGATATGCTCGTCATATACATCTGTATCATCCACTCGCTTGATGTACTTCACTACACGAACAGTTACCGGCAATACAATCACTTCATACAAAGTCTTGAGTACACCTGCACCAGCATCATCTTGGCCAGCTCACTCACCGGCATCAGTCCGCCAAAAGCCAGCGGGAAAAAATCAGCGAGTCGGCTCCCTCTCCGGCTATGGTCGACAATACGGCACGGGCAGAAAAATTCTTTCCGTGTGAAGCCACTTTCATGCGGCTCATCACATACGCATTGATAAACGAACCTACCAGAAAGGCTGTCAGACTGGCTACCGCAATACGAGGTGCCATGCCGAATACGAAATTGAAGCTTTCTTCTCCCTCCCAGAACGAAGCAGCGGGAAGAGCCACTGCCAACTGTCCCATAGCCACTACCATGAAATTCATGAGGAAGCCCATCCAGATAATCAGACGCGCCTTACGGAAGCCCCATACTTCGGCAATACAGTCATTAATAATGTAAGAAATCGGGAAAACAATGAGTCCGGCAGTTACAGAAATCGGACCCAGCTGTACGACTTTGGTTTCTAACAGATTGGCTGCTACCAGGCAGACACAAAACACAATGCCCAAAACCATAAAAGGCACTGATACGAGATTTTCTTTTTTCATCGCTCCTGTTTTTTACGTGGTGTTCTAGAATACACGACCGCTATTCACGGCATCGCATGTAAATGTTCTCTTTTTAATCGGGCGCAAAGATACAAAGAATTTTCGGGACTAAGCATCTTTCTAATCTAATTATCTTACATACCTGCGATAAACCTGTTGCAGATACTTATCCGACAGATTTCCCTTCCCTTGCATCTGATGATAATAAAACAAGCCTTTATAATAGCTCCGATAATCAAACATACCAAATGTTGTAAACGGATAAGCATATATATCCCCATTATTTAATATATAACCATACGGCATTTTAGCCGGATCAGCCTGAAGATGAATAAAATGTTTACCATAGACTTTATAATCCGGCTCCACTAGCACACGAACAGACTTCTTGTGTCCCACAAAAGCAAAAGAATATTTCGTGCGTACCGGGATCCCTCCCTGATGTGCGGCAACCCAATCCATACAACCGATAGAGGTTCTCAAAATACTGTCCGCATTGAGACCTTCGAAATCAGGCAACGAATCAAAATGAATATTGCTTGCCTTTCCGTTCTTTTCTATCACAAACGAACCTGCCACACTATAATCCTCATTGATTTTCTTCTGCTGCAACAAATCCTTGAAAGGAGTGGCTAAATCTCCCAGGAAAGATCTCTCCCCCTGATAAACAGGTGGTATCTCCGGATTTAAAATTACCTTTTCAACATCAGACGGAGAGGTATGAGTGTTGGCATACACATCCTTCAAATAGGGTATATAAACACTTTTCTCTCCTTTCGCTCCTCTACTCCTTGCAATCAGACAATCATGCCATGTAACTGCAATATCACGCTTATCTACCGTTTTGGCGGGTCTCCAACGAGGAGATTCTTCCATAATTTGCTTTACCTTACCAACCATTACAGCATCTCCGCCTGCGACTTCCACATCACACACACATCCTTTTTCATTCACCGTATACTCAATGGAAAGCGTATCTTCCGTCACAACTCCCGATGCAGACATCCGAGCACATATCCATTCCATAAAATTCTCCCTTCCATTAAAAGGACGCAACACCTGCCCTTCTGAAGCAAAACGAGGTGGCATATACAAAGAAATCCGTTCCACCTCCCGACGCTTTTCCTCCGGAAGAAATTCATAAAAGTCAATCCACATGTATTTATTGGCGTCTTCTATATCCAACAACGGAGTATTACACCGTGGAGCCCTCCTAACGACCCTTTCCAATCTCCCTTTCAAATCGCCGGATTCAACGTACTGAAACGGCTGGAAACAAACACTCTTCCATCCCATGCCACGCTAAGACACAATTGCTCTATTCCCGCCGTATGATATTTATAAGCATCTTCCGGATACTGAATCTGCGTCAACATCCAAGACGAGATACGATTCAAATCCCATCTTGCAGTATCTACCACCTGAGCCACCCCAGTACTGAAAGACAGTACACATACATACAAAAGACAGCAAATTTTGAGGACTCTATTCATACGATAAAATTTTAATATAGATACGAACGGCAGACTTCCGATCTAAGGATTCTTTACAATCAGAACATCCACAAAATCAAAGCAATAGTTAACGAAACAAATATATAAAACAATTTATAGACAACCAAATAGATTTACCTTTTTTACATAGGCAATTGTTTTTCTAAAACATGAAGGAAACAAAAACAAATCCTTCCTCAAAGTTTATGTCTCTCGGTGCAAAAACCTACGTTCTCCTTACGCAAAACCTACATTTCCGCACCGGGAACCGTAAGTTTTACGTCAAGGAAACATAAAAAGAATAACAATAATCTGAAAAACTTCACAAGGCCAATTCACAAAATGAAAACTAAAG
>ENA-OQHP01000125-OQHP01000125.1-human-gut-metagenome-genome-assembly--contig:-NODE-125-length-24814-cov-7.879410_pt1 | contig 24814 bp, 25 predicted proteins | sample MGYA00242563_ERZ504717 | MGnify/ENA primary metagenome ERZ504717 (study PRJEB26092, sample SAMD00036212) | human gut metagenome | host: Homo sapiens | study: EMG produced TPA metagenomics assembly of... | reverse complement strand
TAATTTTTATTATTTTAATTTATTTTATCATAAATTAATTTTAAAAAAACTATTGACAATTTTGCAATATGAGATTATATTAATCTATAATGAGTTTTGTAAATTTGTAAATATAAAATAAAGTATAAATCTAGAGATAGGAACAAGTAATTTTTCCTTAAAGCTTACAGAGAGCCACTATTTTGCTGAAAAGTGGTAGCCAAAAGAAAAATGAAAATCATCCTTGAAGATTTTAGCTGAAATCCAGTAAGCTAAAACGTTTGTTCTACGTTATAAGAACCGCGTATTATGATGTACGTTGAGAGCTGTTGTCTATAATTAAGACAAAATCAGGGTGGTACCGCGGAAATATAACCTCCGTCCCTTTATGGGGCGGAGGTTTTTTGTATTTATACTTAGTTTTACACAAAATATTTTATTAGGAGGTTTTAACAATGGAACAAATCAATTTTGCAAGTTTAAAAAGAAAGCGTGATTTACATATTATTTTACCTGTATTCTTAGTTTCAATCATCGCTTGTATCGACCGTGTAAATATAGCTTATGCAGCTTTGACTATGACTGAAGATTTACCATGGCTTACACCTGAAATCTTTGGAGCCGGTGCTGGTATCTTCTTCATGGGTTACTTACTTTTAGAAATTCCTGGTTCTTTAATTGCTGCTAAATATTCTGCTAGTAAATGGATTGCCCGTATCATGTTCACATGGGGTCTCGTTTGCGTTCTCATGGCTTTCATGTCTACTCAAACTGAATTTTATATCTATCGTTTCTTACTTGGTGCATCTGAAGCAAGTCTTTATCCTGTTATTTATTCTGTATTATTCCCTCGTTGGTTCACACCAAAGAAAGAGCTCGTGCTACTTCCTTAATGCTTACTTCGCTATTATTATCTACTATTATCGGTGCTCCTTTAGCTGGTGTTTTATTAAATACTTCTATTTTAGGTATGCATGGTTGGCAAGAATTATTCATCTTAGAAGCTGTTCCTGCTCTCCTCTTCGCTGTAGTATTCTTCTTCTGGGTTAAAGATAGACCAGATCAAGTGTCTTGGCTCAATGATGCTGAAAAGAAATATTTAACAGAAGCTTTTGAAGCTGAACAAGCTCGTTTACAAAAAGTAAAAAAATATACTGTTATGCAAGCTTTTACTGATAAAAAAGTTTTAAAACTTTGCTTTATCTATTTCATGTGGGTAATTGGTTTCTGGGGCTTCAACTTCTGGATGCCAACTGTATTAAAAAGCATTTCTGGTTGGTCAACTTCTCTATTAGGTGGCGCTATTGCTATCCCTATGACTGTAGCTTTAATCGTACAAATAATCGCAGGTTATACATCTACTAAAACAGGTGATAAAGTTTGGCATGTAGCTATTGCCATGTTCATCGGTGCTATCGGTCTTGGACTTAGCCCATTTGCTAGTAATCCTTCTGTAGCATTATTTTTAATCTGCTTATCCGCTATCGGTATCTATGCTTCTATGGGCGTATGGTGGACAGTTCCTACTACATTCTTAACAGGCCCTGCAGCTGCTGGTGCTATCGGTCTTATCAATTCCTGTGGTAATCTTGGTGGTTGGGTTGGCCCTTATATGATGGGCTTCATCAAAACAGAAACAGGTTCTTTTGACCTTGGATATTTTGCTATGGCATTGTTTATGTTAATCGCAGGTATAACAACTCTTACAATCAAATATGGCTGGACAGGTCAAAAAAATCGCCAACCAGTAACTGAAAACACAACTACAGATACTGTCGCAAATTAAATAATTCAAATAAAAACGTATTATCTTTTATGGATAATACGTTTTTTTATGATAAAAATTAAATATTATATTCTTTGGCAATTTGAGCAAATTCTTCTACTCTTGCAGAAATATCCTTTGCTCCTAAAACGGCAGAACCTGCTACAATTACATTTGCACCAAAAGCAAAACATGTTTTTATTGTTTCAGGATTTACACCACCATCAACTTCAATATCATATTTATAATTATTTTCTTCACGAAGTTTTACTAATTCTTTTACTTTTTCCATCTGGTCTTCCATGAATTTTTGACCACCAAAACCTGGTTCTACAGTCATTACTAAGACCATATCTAATTCACCTAATAAATCTTTTATTTCACTTATTGGTGTTGCTGGTTTTACAGCGATAGCTGCTTTCATACCACATTTTTTTATTTTATCTACTGTAGCTTTTGCATCTTTAGTTGCTTCAATATGGAAACAGAAAATATCTGTACCAGCTTTAGCGAACTGTTCTACATAACGTTCTGGTTCTATAATCATCAAATGCACATCAAAAACCATTTTTGTATATTTGCGAATAGACTCAACAACAGCAAGACCAAAAGATAAATTAGGTACAAAAACCCCATCCATAATATCTAAGTGAAGATAAGGGACTTTTGCTTCATCTAATTTGGCTAATTGTTCTTTTATAATACCAAAGTCAGCTGCTAATAATGATGGTGCTAATTTATACACAATATCACGTCCTTATTTATTAATCTATAATTAATTGTAGCCCAAAGAATATTTTTCGTCTATAGTAGCTTTTTAATTTATACCTTTTGATGTATAATCATCTTAGATATTTAATTATTTTTTTATAAAAATAATTAATAAACTATGAAATTATTACGAAAGGATTGATTTAATTGAATTGGAAAGCTGTTTTAGCCATTTTGACTTGCAATGTTGTACTGATGTCAGCTAGTTATACTATGCTCATTCCATTTTTACCTATGTATTTAATTAATGAATTAGGTGTAACATCTGACAATGTAAACATGTGGTCAGGCATTATATTTTCCGTAACATTCATCGTTAGTGCTGTTATGGCTCCTATCTGGGGCAAATTATCTGACAAAAAAGGGCGAAAACCAATGGCAGTACGTGCTGGAGTAGGTCTTGCTATTACTTATTTCATCTGTGGTATCGTTAGCTCTCCTATTCAATTAATGTTTGCTCGTATTCTCCAAGGTTTTGCCGCTGGACTTTGGCCTGCTGAACTTGCTATTATGTCCTCTTATGCTCCCAAAGAAAAACTCGGTTTTTGTATGGGCGTAATGCAAGGTGCATTAACTGCTGGAGGAGTTATTGGGCCATTACTCGGTGGTGTATTAGCCAGTGTATTTGGTATGCGAGTTTCCTTCTTTATCTCTGCAGGTGCTCTTGCTTTAATTACTTTAATCACCTTAATATTTATCAAAGAACCACCTCGTGAAGCTAAAACACCTGAACAATTAGCATTGGCTAAAGAAGCAGAAAAAGTAAATTTATTAAAAGTGCCTATGATTAGACGTATGCTTGAATGTGCTGTTGTTATCCAGATGGCAATTTTAATTCTTCAGCCTATATTAACATTATATGTAGCTGAACTACATCATAGCATGGATAATGTTATCATGTTATCTGGTATGGTCTTTTCTTTAGGTGGCTTTGCTGGAGCTATTTCTGCACCGCTTTGGGTAGGTATGGTCAATCACATGGATTTTTCCGTACTATGTGTATAACCCTTGCTGGTACAGGTTTTATTTTAATCATTCAATCCATACCTAGCACGCTTACTCCATTTGCTATTTTGCAGTTTGTTTGTGGTTTATTCTATGCTGGTGTATATCCATCAATCAATTCTATTTTAGTTAAAAAAAGTCCAGCCGAACAACGTGGGCGTATCTTTGGTTTGATGTTTGCAGCCCAACAAATTGGTTCAACTATTGGCCCATTAGTTGGTGGCTTTATCGGCACTTTCTTTGGTTTAAAATTTGTCTTTATTTTCGCTGGAGTTTTAATGTTCATAACAAGTGCCCTAATGTATCTCAAACCACCAATTAGTAGAAAACCTCGTAAAAGATTTGCTAATTAAATAAATAAAAAGTGCAAGTAAGAAATTTCCTACTTGCACTTTTTTTTTCACGTGAAACATTTTATTTCTGTTTCAATTTATTTTCACTATCTGGTGTGATTTTAAACCATGCTGCATACATTGTTGGTAAAATGAGCAAAGTTAAAATCGTAGCGACTACTAAACCACAAGAAATAGCAATTGCCATTGAACCCCAAAGCGTACTTGGTACAAGTGGCATCATACCTAGTATCGCCGCTGCTGCTGTAAGCATTATTGGACGGAAACGCAATACAGCAGAATCAATAATAGCATTCCATGGTTTTTCACCATCAAGCATATGTTTCTTTATCTGGTCAATCAAGATAATTGAGTTACGAATAATCATACCAAATAAAGCCAAGATACCTAATACTGCAACAAACCCAATTGGTTTATCAAACAATAACATACCAAAGCTAACACCAATTAAGCCAAGCGGAGCTGTAAGTACAGTCATTATCATTAACTGTACACTTCTCAACTGGAACATCAATATAGTAATAACAGCTATGACCATCACAGGTATAGGTTTTAACAAATGTTCCATGGCTGTTTGACTATCTGACATAGCGCCATCTGGTTCAATGCTATAACCAAATGGTAAATCTTTTTGTAAATCAGCTAATTGATTATATATTTTTTCAGTTGCATCATTGCTGTTCCTTGATAAATACTACCACGAACAGTGATTGTAGGTTTTAAATCACGACGCCAAATAACACCATCTTCTGCACGATAACTAATTTTAGCAATCTGTTCAAGTGGTACATATCCATATTGCCCTAAATAAATCGGTAAATTCCGCACTTTTTCCAGATTATCTCTATCGTCATCAGATAATCGCATCACTATATCAATAGTTCTATCACCTTGATAAAATTGAGCAGCTGTTGCTCCTGTAAGCTCTGTATATAAAGTCTGGGCAACCATTTGACTAGATATACCCATTGCTCTCAATTTATCTTGGTCTAATTCTAAATGAAGTGTTTTTGCTTTTTCTTGCCAATCAAAATTTACATTGTAAATATTACTATCTTGGCGCATCTTCATAGCCACTTCATCAGCTATATTTTTTACCTTATCCACATCATATCCTGAAACTCTAATCATTACAGGATAATCAGCAGGTGGCCCCATTTGTAAAAATTTAATATTTGATTGTACTGCTGGAAAATCTTCATTTAAGATTTTAAATAATTTTTGATTTAAATATTCTCTAGCTTCTACATCTTTTGCTGTAATTACAAATTGAGCATAATTATCTTTTGGTAATACAGGGTCAAAAGTCAATACAAAACGTGGAGAACCTTGACCTGTATAATAAGCAAAATTATCTATTTTATCTTGTTCTTCACTTAAAACATCTGCCAGTTTTTCAGCTTGTTCTTCTGTAGCCTTTATAGATGAACCTTCTGGCAAAGTAAGTTCTACTACAAGCTCTGGTCTTTGAGATGGTGGGAAAAATTCCTGACTTATAAATTTCATACAATAAATAGAAATAGCGAATATAACCACTGTGCTAGACAATATTATTTTTTTATGTGTTAAGCAATAACATAATATCTTTCTAAAAAATGTATAAAATTTACTTTGATATGGGTCTATATTTCCCTTTTCATCTTTTTTTACTTTAACTTTAATTATTTTATAACCATATAATGGAGCTACCATTACAGATACAATCCACGATAAAATCAAAGCTATGGCAATTACAGGGAATAACGCACTACAAAATTCAGATGCTAATCCATCGGCAAAAGCTACAGGTATAAAGCCTGCACAAGTAATTAGTGTACCGCTAAGCATTGGCATAGCTGTCGCTTTATACGCATAACAAGCAGCACTAAATCTATCTAAACCTTCTTCAAGTTTTACACTCATCATTTCTACAGCAATAATAGCATCATCCACTAATAAACCTAAGGAAATAATCAACGCTCCCAAAGAAACCTTATGCAAATCTATACCCAAAGCTTCCATAGCAACAAATACGCCTAAAATAACAAGAGGTATACAACCTGCAACTACCATACCTGTTCTGAGTCCTAAACTCAAAAAACTGACTGCCAATACGATGATAATTGCTTCTCGTAAAGAGCCTACGAATTCATCTATTGAGTCTTTTACTACTTGAGGCTGATTAGATACTTGATTTATCTCTAAACCTGTAGGTATATATTTTTGCACTTCTTCAATAGTATTTTGTAGATTATCACCTAGAGTTAAAATATTACCTCCAGCTTCCATGGAAACAGCAAGACCTATAGCTGGTTTTCCATTATAAAACATCTTTGGTTCTGCTGGTTCTACATATCTACGTTCTACTTTGGCTATATCTGCCAACGCAAAATTTTACCCCCAGCATTGATAGGCATTTCTTTGAGCATATCCACATCAGCGAATTGACCACTTAAACGTAAATATATATTATCCGTTTGAGTTTCAATCATGCCCGCAGGTGTCATTTGTTGTTGAGTCTGCACTGCTTGCATGATGTCTTGAGGACTAATACCCAATTCAGAAAGCTTATCTATTGAAGCTTCTATATATATTTTTTCAGGCTGTTCACCTACAAGTTCTACTTTGCTGACATTATCCACAGTCAATAAGATACGTCTTATTTTTTCTGCCTTTTCACGCATTTCTTCATAAGAATAACCATCACCTGTGATAGCATATATAGAACCATATACATCATCAAATCGGTCATTATAATATGGCCCATAAACGCCTTCTGGTAAATCCTTTTTTATGTCATCAACCATATTGCGAACTTCAAGCCATGTAGGTCGTATCTTATCATTATCTATATCATCACGTAAATTTACATAGATAACAGCTTCGCCTGAACGCGAAAAACTTTTTACATAATCAAGACCTGGTGTATCTTGCAATTTTTTCTCAATCTTATCTGTAACTTGTTCTTCCATCTGTGAAGCTGTCGCTCCTGGCCAAGCTACAGATACTACCATTTGCCTAATCGTAAATGAAGGGTCTTCCATTCGTCCCAATTTCGTATAGGAAAAAATTCCTGCAAAAAAATCACAACAATAAAGTACCAGACTAGATTTTTATTTTTAATGATACTTCTGTTAAATTTCTCATAAAGTATCACCATCCGCTAATTTACTGATTGCCCTTCATAAAGTTTATGCACACCTGCTGTTACTACTACATCACCTTTATTTAATCCACTGACAATCACATCATTTTTCCTAAAGATATTACATTTATATCTTTTAATTCCACACAAGAAGCATCATTAACGATCCAAACTTGAGTTTTATTTTCCACTTGATACAATGCACTCAATGGCAAACTAATATTTGTATCACCATTATTCGCTCCTGTAAATATAACATTTGCAGTCATACCTAATTGAATATCAGACGGAGGATTTACAAGGCTAATTCTAACTTTATAAGTCTTTGCTACGGCATCAGCTATCGGTGATATTTCTCTGACTACACCTTGAACAGTAGTGCCTTTTAAAGCCCAAAAATCAACTGTCGCATTTTGACCTATGCTTATATCTTGAATTTTATTTTCAGGAATGGATATTTCAATCTCTCTTTCTCCATCTTGAACAAGCACAGCTACAGTCTGACCTGCACTTACGACTTGACCAGTTTCACCACTTACACTAGAAATAACACCATTTGCATTTGCGACTAATTGTGTATAACCCAAAGAATTATATCCTTGTGTCGCTTGAGCTACAGCTTGATTATATGCTGATAAAGCACTATCATAAGCATTTTGATATTGATCTAAAGATTGGGCACTAACTGCATTAGCTGCATATAATTGTTCATATCTAGCAAGATTAGATTGTGCTAAATTCAATTGCGATTTAGCAGCTTCCACTTGAGCATCATAAGCATTTACACTCTGTCTAATATCTTTGTCATCAATGACCATCAAGATATCTCCTGCTGATACTCTATCTCCTAAATTTATATTTCTAGATAATATTTTTCCACTAACTTGAAAAGCTAAATTAGTTTCATAACGACCTTTAACTACACCTGCATAATTATCTTCATTACTACTTGCACCATAATCAATTGTCTGTGTTTTTACATAAACAGTGTTATCCACAACTTGTTCATTTTTTCCACAACCTGTGCATAAATATAAAGATAATAACAAACATAGCACAAAAAATATTTTCTTCATCATAAATCCCTCCTTCTATATTCATTTCTATTTTATTCATCATTTATATAATATCAGAAAAATCCTAATATACTAACAAAATTTATCATATCACCTCAAGAATGAATAAATTCATTCATTTAAATATTACTACAAATAAACTCTACCGTCAAATAAAAAAACTAAGTGTCGATATAATATAACACTTAGTTTTTTACATCTATATCTATAAAATATTTTCCCAGCCTTCACCTAGTAATTCAGGCTCTTTTATATTTAAAATCAATACTAAATTTATCTTTAAATACTTTAAAAAAGACTTAATATAATTCTTTATATTTTGCTTAGGCATTTCTTCATGAAAAGTATGTACCAAACCAAAAATAAAAATCTTAGTCGTTTTTTCTATATCATAACAATTAAATATCTTTTCTTCATTACCTTGCTTAATTATCGGTATAATCACTTCTATAATCTGTCTAGAAATACTATCTAATCTATCCGCACGTAAGGCACTTACTTCACTATTAGCTTCAAATTCACCATGTTTGATAATATATTGAAAAAGTCTTTTTATCGTAATATTAAATTTATCAATTGCTTTCATATTTTCAGGAAAAGGTTGTCTTATTTGAATTAAAATCTGCTGTGCATAAAATTCAGCAGTTGCTGTGAATATCTCCGCTTTAGATTTAAAATAACGATAACATAATCCTTGAGATATATTTAAATATTTAGCAATATCTTGTATAGTTGTATGCTCATATCCCTTTTGGGAAAATAAATGTAAGGCTGCTTCTATGATTTCTTGTTTTCTCTCTTCTGGGTCTTTAATAATTCTTACACGAGAATTACTCATTATCTCCACCTTTACCTTTCCTAAATATAAATTGAATTAATTCATTATTTATCATTTTTATTTATTTTGTCAATAAAAAAACCCTGATAACAATTTATCTCTGTTATCAGGGCTAGGTATATTACTATATATTTTTATAAATTAAGCATAATACATACTTGCATTTATAGCATTAATAATTTCTTTTTCAGTTTTAGCTGTTTTAGAAGCTTTTAACTGTGCAGGTGTCATTGGTTGTACATATTTAGAGAAATGATTTCTAATAAATCTTGTATCAATATCACCTGTGCAGAAATATTCATTTTTCAAAATACGTTGATGAAGTGGTATTGTTGTTTTGATGCCACCAACTTTAAATTCATTTAAAGCACGACGCATAATTTTAATAGCATCACCACGAGTACGTCCGCGTACTACGATTTTTGCAATCAAAGAATCATAATATGGAGATATGGAAAGTCCTGCACAAACACCACTATCTACACGAACACGAGGTCCACCAGGTTCTAAGAAGAAATCAATTTTTCCTGGAGATGGCATGAAGTTATTATCTGGGTCTTCAGCATTGATACGACATTCAATAGCATGACCTGTGAATTTTACATCTTCTTGTTGTAAGTCTAAAGATTCACCAGCTGCTATGCGAATTTGTGTACGCACAAGGTCAATACCTGTAACAGCTTCTGTTACACCATGTTCTACTTGAATACGTGGATTGATTTCCATGAAATTAAACTGATTTGTTTTCAAATCAAGTAAAAATTCTACAGTACCAATATTATTGTAGTGAACACTTTTTGCTGCTTTAATAGCTAAAGCACCAACTTCGGCACGACGGTCTGGAGTTAAAGCAATAGAAGGAGATTCTTCTAATAATTTCTGATTACGACGTTGTAAAGAGCATTCACGTTCACCTAAGTGAATAACATGACCATAATTATCAGCTACAATCTGTACTTCAATATGACGAGAATGTTCAATATAATGTTCAAAATAATATTTTACTTTATTTATATCAATGATAGTTAAGATATTTCTTAAATCATCTTCGCTGTTAGCGATAAGCATACCCTTACCACCACCACCAGCTACTGGTTTTAAAATAATAGGATAGCCTACATCTTTTGCTTGTTCAACAGCATCTTCTACGCTAGTCAATGGAGTACTACCTTTTGACATTGGAATACCTGATGGTATCATTGCAGCTCTAGCTTCATCTTTATCGCCAACTTTACGGATAGTATCTGCCCATGGACCAATCCATGTCATTCCAGCTTTAGTTACCATTTCTGCAAAATCAGCATCTTCGGATAAAAATCCATATCCTGGATGAACGGCATCCGCTTCTGTTCTTTCAGCAGCTTCCATTAAAGCATCAATATTTAAATAACTTTCACTAGCATCAGCTGGACCAATATTATAACTATAATCTGCTAATCTTACATGCATTGCATCTGCATCTTCATCAGAATAAACAGCTACAGTTTCTATACCCATTTCTTGACAAGCACGTATGATACGTACTGCTATTTCACCACGATTAGCAATTAAGACTCTTTTAAACATTTATTATGACCTCCTATAAGCCAATCTTATCATTTCATTGGTTCTCTTTATACTAAATACTATTATAAAAGAGCCTTCTTAGTAAATTTAAATATAAATGTTATGGCAATCGGCTCATCTTTAATAAAATCTATAACTTTTTGTTATAGATTTTATACATATATTACATAACTAAAATTATTATATCATAATAAAACAAAATATCAATGAAAAAATATATGTATATATTGTATACAATATTTTTAGTCAAAAGTACTTATTGACAGGCTTATAAAGATATTTCAAAATAAAACTATATTATAAGGAAAGAAGGACTTACAAATGATTGATATCTTAGATGTCCACACCCACACAATCGCTAGTGGTCATGCTTATAGCACACTTCAAGAAATGATTGATAGTGCAAAAACTAAAGGTCTAAAATTATTGGGAATTACAGAACATACAAATAAAATGCCTGGAACTTGTTCTGAAATATATTTTTACAATTTTAAAGTTATCCCTAGAAAACAAGATGACCTACTAATCGCATGGGTGCTGAAATCAATATTATAGATTATGATGGAACTATGGATTTATCCACAAAAGCATTCAGTAAAATAGACTATGGTATTGCTAGTCTTCATGATATATGTATAAAACCTGGTAGCCAAGAAGAAAATACATCTGCCATAATCAATGCTATGAAACATGATAAAATAAAAATTATAGGTCATCCTGATAATGGTTATTATCCTGTTGATTATGAAAAACTCGCTCTTGCTGCTAAAGAATATAATGTTCTTTTAGAACTCAACAATAGCTCTGTACGACCTGATGGTGAACGATTAAATTCTCGTGAAAATATGAAAATCTTACTAAAATATTGTGCACAACATCAAACTAATTTAATTATCAACAGTGATGCTCATATCGCAAATGATGTCGGAAATCATAAATATGTACATCAAATTTTAACTGAAGTGAATTTTCCATCCACATTAATTGTGAATACATCTGTGGATAAATTTAAAAAATTTATTGATTAATCACAAAAAATAGATAAAAAACATCTGTTTATCCACAAAAATATATATCATCTTGTGGATAAGTGGATAAATAGAAAAAGATGTGTATATCTTTATAGAGATATACACATCTTTTTATTTTTCTCTTTCGCTTTATTTAATTATATCCCAAAAGCCATGTCAAAACGTAATTTATTTAATGTATCTTTTATTATATATTCATTTAATTTTTCTGGAGAAATAGCTTTATATAGCATAACTAATTTTATAGCTTCCACACTAGTATAATCATCGGGGGATAATTTACTTGCTATCATTTGAATTAATTTATCACGCATTTTTTTTACCATATCCATATTACAATCTACATATTGTGATATATCTTGATAATTAGCCCATGGCATTTCTTCAAATATTTCAATTATAGTAACTTCTTTTTCTTCTTTTATTTCTCGCAGACAATTAAAACAAATAGGTTTTTCTTTTGGCGTTAATCTGCCACATCGCTCACAGGCTATCCACCCATAATCTTTTTTTAATCTTGTTAATTGTATACTTTTTAAATAAATCGTTTTTAATTTTTGCCTTAAATTTTCATCTTCTATTTGTTGAACTTTAGTATCTGCTAATATTAAATCCTCATCTGTTATTGGGACTCTTCGTACATATTTTCCTAAATCAATCTTTCTTTCTAAAACAGATGAATAATTATCTATTTTTTTCTTTCTCAATCTAGTAAATTGTATATCTTTAACAAATTTATACCCTAAAAAATCATTTATTTTTTCAATGATTCTATCTTTAAATATTGAAAATTATTTGCCCATACAGACGAATTTGCATATACATATAATACAGCAAAATTTATTTCTTGAGGGGATATATGCTTTTCTATTTCCTTGCCTACTATATCCCCCCATTTGTAAAAAATTTGGTTTTTCTTATACTCTTTTAAAAGACCTAGATTTTTCATTGTTTTAGGAATTATTGTATTTCCAGTCTCAAATAAATTATTTGAATATGCTCTTTTCATATTATTAATTCATATAATAAATAATACTATATGCCTTTCTCATTTATTCACTGACAATTCCTTTTTCTACTTTGAAAAATTTATTTTTAGGGTGAGAATTAAATAAATTTATATCTGTTGCTGTAATTAATGTTTGTACATTATTATCTTGCAATAAAGATAATAAATTATCTCTTCTACGCGTATCTAATTCGCTCATTACATCATCTAATAATAATATAGGATATTCTCCTGTTTCAAGCTTTAAAAATTCTAATTCAGCTAATTTTAAAGATAAAACAGAACTACGCTGTTGACCTTGAGAGCCAAAAGATTTTAATGAAATATCATTGATGAAAAAATCAATATCATCTCTATGTGGTCCAATACTTGTAGACCCCCTATAAATATCATTATCTCTATATTTACTTAATGCTTGTATATAAAAATTAAATAAATCATCGAAACTATTTAAAGCCTCATTTTTATAATTATGGATATTATATCTTATATTAAGTATTTCCATTTTTTGAGATATTTCATAATGTATTTTTTGAGCTAATTTTGATAATTTTTCTATACCCCTTAATCTTTTTTCCACAATAAATGCTGCTGTCTTTGCAATTTGTTCATCCCAAGTGTCTAGCATAGGTATAAGCTTTTTATTTTCACGGATTTAATAAATTATTGCGTTGTAATAATAATCTATTATATTGCACTAATTCATTATAATAAATTCTACTAATTTGAGATAATTCTATATCAATAAACCTTCTTCTTAATAGGGGTGAACCCTTAATAAGCATTAAATCCTCTGGAGAAAATAATATCATTGTTAATAATCCTGGTAAATCTTTCTGTTTAATAATTTCTCCATTAAAATTTAATTCTTTTCGCTTATTCTTTTTTAAAATTATTTTTAATATAGAATTAATATCTCTTTTTGAAAATTTAACATTTATACTAGCTTCATCTTTCCCCCATAGTATCAAATCCCCCTCAGTGCGAGTTCGATGAGATATACCTAAAGAAGAAAAATATATAGCTTCAATTATATTTGTTTTTCCCTGTGCATTAAAACCAGTAAAAATATTTATATTTGAAGATAATTTTAAATTTAAATTATTATAATTACGATAATTATATAATGTTAATAAATCTATTTTCATAATTATTACATAGTCTTTGTGCGTACAGGAGTAACAACATAAACAAAGTTTTTATTATCTCTTTGCGTAATAGAAGCTGTTGTTAATGGTTGATTAAAGGAAAAAATAAAGTTTTCAGCATCAATAGCTTTTAATACATCTATAATATATTTAGCATTAAAAGAAATATTTATTCCAGGACCTTCAATATCCACATTTATTGTTTCTTCTGCTTTACCAATATTTGGATTATCTGAAGAAATTCTTACAATGTTATCCACAAATTCAAAATGAATAATATTATAATCACCAGAACGAGATATTAAAGATACACGGTCTAAAGCAGATTGGAATTCATTTTTATTAATATTTACATGTGTTTTAAATTCTTTAGGAATAACGCGGTTATAATCTGGGAATTGACCTTCAATTAAACGTGAAATTACATATATATTTTCATAAGAAAAGCTTATTTTATTATGTGTACAGGAAATTTGAATATCTGTTGGTATTTCAGAATTAAATATATGTGTAAATTCATTTAATATTTTTGCAGGAATAATTATTTTAATATTATTATCTGATATATAATTTATATTTTCTTTTATTAATGCTAATCTGTGCATATTTGTTGCCGCCATTACGATATTTTCATCAGTAATATCCATTAAACAGCCTGTAAATACTGGTCTTGATTCATCTGTTGCACAAGCAAAAGATGTTTTTTGATAAAATTTAAGAATATATCATTTTTTAAATTAAAATCAATTTGACCTTTTAATGGTTCAATAATAGGGAATTCATTTTCTTGCATATTTAATAAATTAAATTGTGCAGAATTAGAGCGAATGTTTACAGAGTTATCACTGTCATTATTTTTTATTTCTACATATTCACCAGGTAAAGTACGAACAACTTCGTATAAATATTTTCCTGGTAATACGATAGTACCTTCTGTTTCAATTATTGCTTTTATTTTACAGATAATGCTGATTTCATAATCTGTTCCTTGTAATTCTATATAGTTTTGATGTGCTTTGATATATATGCCAGATAATATAGGCATTTGTGGTCTACTTGGTACAGCTTTTAAAACTGTTTGTATTGCTTGTACAAGTTCTTTCTTTTCACAGGTGATTTTCATGAGTTATCCACTCCTATGTTATTATTCTATTATTATTATATATATATTATTATTTAGTTAGTATTAGTAGTAGGTATCTGTGGATATGTTGATAAGTGGCTTAAAACCTTATGGTATATGCTTTATGCCTGTTGATATCTTGTGGATATTTTGTGACTAATTATCCACATATCCACATCGTTGTGTATATTATAAAGTTATACACAAGTTATGCACAGCTTATCAACAAGCTTATCCACAACCCTTGTTAATAAGTTTTAACTTGTGATTAATTTACGTATTTCATCAATAACGCTAGCTGTTTTTGGATTATCTTGATACTGTTTTTTGATTTTATCATGGGCATGCATGACAGTTGTGTGGTCTCTACCACCAAAGTTGCCACCTATTCTCGGTAAAGAAGCATCAGTCATTTCTCTAGCTAAAAACATCGCTATTTGGCGAGGAAAAGCAATATTGCGATTGCGTTTTTTCCATTTAAATCTGCTAATGTTAATTTGAAATATTTAGCAACAGTTTCTTGAATTAATGCTATGTTGATAATTTTATCTGCTTGTTTAACTGTCGGTTCTTGTTTAGTAATGGTATTTTTTAAAACATCAACAGCTAATTCATTAGTCACAGGATAATGTTTAAATGATGCATAAGCTACGACTCTAGTCAATGCTCCTTCTAATTCACGAACGTTATTATCAATATGACTAGCGATATATGTCATAACATCAAGAGGTACATCTAAATTATCCATTAAAGTTTTTTTCTTTAAAATAGCAATTCTTGTTTCTAAATCTGGTGCTTGAACATCTGCAAGTAATCCACCTTCAAATCTAGAACAAAGACGGTCTTCTAAAGGTTTTATTTCTTTAGGGGGTCTATCGCTAGATAATATAATTTGTTTATTAGCATCTTTTAGAGCATTAAAGGTGTGGAAAAATTCTTCTTGAATTCGTTCTTTATTTGCCAAAAATTGAACATCATCAACAAGTAATACATCAATGTTGCGATATTTTTGACGGAAAGCAGCAGATGTGCCATCTTTAATAGAATTGATTAATTCATTTGTGAATTTTTCGCTAGTTGTGTATAATACTCTTTTTTGTGGATGTTTTTGCAAAATTTTATGACCTATTGCATGCATTAAATGCGTTTTTCCTAATCCTACACCACCATACATAAAAAATGGATTGTAATCTTTTGCAGGATTTTCAGCAATAGCCAGTGCTGCAGCATGAGCAAAACTATTAGAATTACCAATTACAAAACTTTCAAAGTATATTTAGGATTAAGTGAAGATTTATCTCCAGGATTGATAGGAAGAGGTGTCTCTGTCATTTCACTAGGTGGTTGCATCGCTTCTGTTAGTGTTGGCTGAAATAAATCATTTGATTGTGCCAAACTTGTAGCTTTTTTCTTCGTTCTAACTCTAGTATTGCGTTTTTTTAATTGTTGTTGTTTTAATTCATCTGGATAAATAGTTTCTGCGTCTTTTGTACTTTCAAGATTAGTGATGGAAATTTCTAAATGTGCTTTAGTGATTTCATAGCAAGAATCTGTTAAAAATGGTAAATAATATTTTTCTACCCAATTTTTGGTAAAAACATTAGGTGCACCTAGTTCCAACATTTCTGTAGTGAGTTTTATCGGTTTTAATGGCTTTAACCAATTATTACAAACTCGTGTGGATAGTGAATTTTCAAGATTTTTTAATATTTCTTCCCAAGTTGCCTGTAATTGAATATCCGTCATGGAGATAATCCTTTCTTAAAATTTTTTATAAAATTTATCCACAGAATTTGTCAAAACCTGTGGATAAGTGCATAAATATATTATCAAAATGAGTATGATATATCAACAAGTATTTTGAAATCTGTTGACACAAAAACAGCAGTAGTCTATAATTCTAATAGCTATAATTTGAACTATTATGGTGTTTTTTAAGGAGGTGTGAAAATTGAAACAGACATTTCAGCCAAATACTCATTGGAAAAAGAAAACTCATGGTTTCCGTCAACGTATGAAAACTAAAGGTGGTCGCCTTGTTTTAAAAAGAAGACGTACTAGAGGAAGACATAAGTTATCCGCATAATAATAGGTCACTACGGTGGCCTCTTTTTCCTTTTGTCATAAGTAGAGATAGTGTTTTTCACTATCTCTACAACTGGGAATGATTTAGTTTTTTGTTATTTTTGCTTAATATATATGAGCATAAACGCCAGATTAACTTCCCAAGTGAGGGTAACATGAAATATAGTTTGCAAAAGAAACTCATTGTTAAAGAAAATAGTGATTTTCAAAAAATTTATCGTTGTGGCCGTTCTTTAGCAAATAAGAACATGGTTATGTATTATTGCAAAGCATTTCACCCTTCTCACAAAGTGGCTTTTGCTGCTGGTAAGAAACTTGGAAATGCTGTTACTAGAAATCGCGTAAAGCGATTGCTTCGAGAAGTATATAGACTACATCGTCATGAAATAAAAGATGATTATTGTCTTTTACTTGTAGGCAGAGCGGCAGCTGTAGATTTAAAGTCTACAGCTTTAGAGAAATCATTTTATTCACTATGTAAGCGTGCTAACATTTTGAAAAAAGAGGTTGAAAAAAAGTGAAGCGGATTTTCATTGGTTTGATTTTATTTTATCGAAATTTTATATCTCCATTGAAACCGCCTTGCTGTCGCTATATTCCGACTTGTTCAGAATATGCCTTAATTGCGGTAGAAAAATATGGTGTCGTTCACGGTGGCTGGATGGCAATAAAACGTATATTGCGTTGTCATCCTTTTCATAAAGGTGGATACGACCCTGTAAAATAGATGTTTATTTATGGTTATTCGTTGGTAATTTGAAATTTACTTATAGGATGTGATGATTTGGATTTTATTTCTTCTATTTTTAATCCAATTGTGCAATTATTAGAATTTATCTTGGGTATTTTCCATGATTTTCTAAGCACAGTAGGTTTGGAATCTTATGGTGTGGCAATTATAGTATTGACTATTATTATAAAAATGGCATTTTATCCGTTGACTGTAAAACAGGTAAAATCTATGAAGGCAATGCAAGAATTGCAACCAAAAATGAAAAAACTTCAAGATAAGTTTAAAAATGACCCAAAACGATTACAACAGGAAATGGGTATGCTTTATAAAAATGCTGGGGTAAATCCTTTAGCTGGTTGCTTGCCACTTTTAGCTCAGATGCCTATTTTGATGGCAATGTTTTATGCTCTTCAAAGCATTGATTATGGTGGAGATCCAACATTTTATGGATTATGAATTTATCTAATCCAGACCCATACTACATTTTGCCTGTTTTATCAGCAATAAGTACTTATGTAGTACAAAAACAAACATCTTCAGCTTCTAGTTCTCCACAGATGCAAATGCAGATGAAGATTATGTCTGTAGTAATGCCTTTATTTATTGGTTGGATTAGTTGTAATTTTGCAGCTGGTTTAGTTATTTATTGGATTGTCAATAATATTATGCAGATATTGCAGCAGTGGTGGATGTATAGACATGAAGATACTTCTGCAAAAAAGGGGTCATAATATATGGCAAGAGTTATCGAAGTAATTGGTAAAGACATTGAAGAAGCAAAAAAATTGGCTTTAAGTCAATTGGATTTGCCTCAAGAACGTGTTATTTTTGAAGTATTAGAAGAACCTTCAAAGGGCTTTTTCGGTTTAATTGGTGCTAGAGTTGCTAAAATAAGAGCAACTGAAAAGGAATTAACACCATTGGAAAAAGGTCAAGAATTTTTAAAGAAGATTTTCAAATCCATGCACAAAGATATACAGATTGAATGCATTGAAGAAGATATAAATTATAAATTCAATCTCATTGGCGATGATTTAGGTGTATTGATTGGTAAACATGGTCAGACACTTGATTCATTGCAGTATCTAACAAATATGGCTGCTAATAAAAATGTTACAGGTGCGAGAGTTCGCATTGTTTTAGATGTGGAAAACTATCGTAAACGCCGTGAAGAAACACTTTGTCAATTAGCAGAAAGATTAGCTAATAAAGCTAGAAAATATCGCACAAAAGTAGTTTTAGAGCCAATGAATCGCCATGAACGTAAAATTATTCATATGGCACTTCAGGATTATGTTGATATCATAACTTACAGTGATGGTGTTGAACCTCATCGTAAAATAGTTGTGGATATTAAACATAATAAAAACGAAGATTTAGTAATTTAATAGTGAAAATAAAGCTGTGAAAGGGCTGTTTCCAATTGTTTATATTATTTGGGGCAGTCCTTTTGTGTCTAATTGGAGGATTTTTGATGAAAAACTTTGGGGAAAATGATACTATTGTAGCAATTTCTACACCACCTGGAGAAGGTGGCATAGGTATTATTCGCATCAGTGGTGAAAATTCTGGAATTGTTGCTAGTAAGTTATTTAAATGTGCTAAAAAGGATTTGACTGTAGAAAATTTTGAAAGTCATAAAGTTGTATATGGTAAGATTGTAGATGAAAAAGGCAATGTCATTGACGAAGCTTTATGTATAGCAATGTGGGCACCTAATTCTTATACAAAAGAAAATGTGGTGGAAATTCAAAGTCATGGTGGTGCATTAGTTGTTCGCCGTATTTTAGAATTGGCATTGCAAAATGGCGCTAGAATGGCAGAGCCAGGTGAATTTACAAAACGTGCTTTTTTAAATGGTAGATTAGATTTATCACAAGCTCAATCTGTAATGGACATCATAAAAGCGAGAACAGATGCTTCACTTCGCATGGCAGCAGGTCATCTTCAAGGAAAATTTTCTGATGAAATCAAAGCTATGCGCCATGATATTTTAGAAGTCATAGCTCATTTAGAAGCTTCCATAGATTTTCCAGAAGATGATATCGAAGATGTGGCAAAAGATGAAGCTAGTGCAAAGGTTAGAAGTATAAAAAATCGCATAGAAGAAATGTTATCTACGTTTAATACTGGTAGAATTTTGCGTGATGGTTTAGTAACAGCTATCATTGGTAAGCCAAATGTAGGTAAATCTAGCCTTTTAAATACGCTTTTGCGTGAAGATAGAGCGATTGTAACAGATATTCCAGGGACTACAAGAGATAGTTTAGAAGAATATGCAAATATCGGTGGAGTTCCTTTAAAGATTATAGATACAGCTGGTATTCGTGAAACAGAAGATAAAGTAGAACAAATTGGTGTAGAAAAATCCATGTCTTATGTACAAAAGGCAGATTTGATTTTAGCTTTATTTGACACATCTTCTGATTTAACAAAAGAAGATGAGGAAATCATTAATTTATTACAAGGTAAAGAAGGCATAGTTTTACTTACTAAAAATGATTTATCTTGTGTTTTAGATATAGAAGATTTACAAAAACGTTTGCAGGGCAATTTTAAATATATGCAGATATCTACATTCAACAATGATGGCATAAAAGAATTAGAGCAAGAGATTGTAAATCGCGTGTATAGTGGTACAGTAAAACAGGCTGAAGGCGTTTTTGTAAATAATGTGCGTCAGGCTAATGCGTTAAAAGAAGCACAAAAATATTTAGAGGATTGTTTAAATACTATTGAAATGGATATGGCAGAAGATTTTATTGTCATAGATATTCGCTCTGCTTGGGAAAAATTGGGAGAAATAACAGGCGACACAGTAGATGAAGATATTATTGACCAGATATTTAGTCAATTTTGTATAGGTAAATAAAACGATATAGTTTGAAATAGGAGGAATTTTTTTGTTTATTGCAGGCAATTATGATGTAATTATTATTGGTGCAGGTCATGCTGGCGTAGAAGCAGCTCTTGCTAGTGCTCGTATGGGTTGTAATACTTTACTTACAACTTTGAATATGGATAATATAGCAATGATGCCATGTAATCCATCTGTAGGTGGCCCAGCTAAGGGTCATTTAGTCCGTGAAATTGATGCTTTAGGCGGAGAAATGGGCGTAAATGCTGATAAAACTTGTATTCAGTACCGTATGCTTAATACTGGTAAAGGCCCTGCTGTACAGGCTTTGAGAGCACAAGCTGATAAAAAACTATATCAAAATACAATGAAGCATACTTGTGAATTGCAAGAAAATCTCGATGTAAAACAATTATTGATAGATGAAATCTTGTTTGAAGATAATAAAGTAACAGGCGTAGTAGTAGAAACTGGTGAAGTTTATACTTGTAAGGCTGTAGTACTTGCTTCTGGAACATATTTAAAAGGACGCATTATCATTGGTGAAAATACATATGATGGCGGTCCTAATGGTCAAAGAGCAGCTATAAAATTATCGTCATGTTTATTAAAAGCTGGTGTTGAACTCATGCGTTTTAAAACAGGTACACCAGCTCGTGTAGACCGTCGTTCTTTAGATTTTTCTAAAATGATAATTCAACCTGGTGATGATGTTGTTCATAATTTTTCTTTTATGAGCGATGTAAAAACTCGTGAACAAGTTCCTTGTTGGCTCACTTATACAAATGAACAAACTCATAAAATCATCAGAGATAATATTGAACGTGCACCGATGGCAAATGGTATTATCACTGGTGTAGGGCCTAGATATTGCCCATCTATTGAAACAAAAATTGTGCGTTTCCCAGATAAAGAACGTCATCAGTTATTTATCGAACCAGAAGGTTAGATACTGAAGAAATGTATGTACAAGGCATGTCTACAAGTATGCCTATTGATGTACAAATGGAATTTTTACGTACTATTCCAGGCTTGGAAAATGTGAGAATTATGCGTCCTGGTTATGCTATCGAATATGATTGCATTAATCCATTACAATTAAAACCTTCTTTGGAATTTAAGAAAATAAGCGGTTTCTTTTCAGCTGGGCAGACAAATGGTACGTCTGGATATGAAGAAGCCGCTTCACAAGGTCTTATTGCTGGTATCAATGCCGCTTTGAAAATTCAAGGAAAAGAACCTTTGATTTTAAAACGTTCTGATGGATATATTGGCGTTTTATTGATGATTTAGTAACTAAAGGTACTAATGAACCATATCGTGTAATGACTTCTCGTGCAGAATATCGTTTGCTTTTACGTCAAGATAATGCTGATTTGCGTTTAACAGAAAAAGGTCGTCAAGTTGGCTTAGTATCTGATGAACGTTATGCTGCTTTGTAAACGTCGCGATAGCATTAAAAACACCATTGAATTATTAAGTGAAATTCGCATTCACCCAAATAAAGAAACGCTAGCAAAGATGCAGGAATTTGAATTAGGCTCTATTCACAATACTGTTACAGCAGTGGATTTATTGAAGCGCAAAGAAATCAGCTATGATGATTTAAAACATATCGTAGAGCTTCCTGAAATCAGTGAAGATGTAAAAAACAAGTAGAAATTACTTTGGTATATGAAGGTTATATCAAAAAACAATTAGAACAAGTTGAACGCATGGAAAAACTTGAAGAAAAATTATTGCCAGAAGATATAAATTATGATGAAGTATCTAGCCTTCGCGATGAAGCTAGAGAAAAATTAAATGCGATAAGACCAATTTCCATAGGTCAAGCAAGTCGTATTTCTGGCGTATCTCCAGCAGATATTTCTGTATTACTTGTTTATTTAGAACAATATCGTCGACAGGAGGAAAATGCATGAGCTTTGTAAATGACTTAAGTGAAGTAGCTAAAGAATATGGTTTAGAGCTTACTAGCGACCAAATAAGCGCTTTTAATAAATATTATGAGTTACTGTCGAATGGAATGAAAAAATCAATTTAACAGCGATTACAGAGCCTAGAGAAGTAGCTATAAAACATATCGTAGATTCACTTAGTTGCTATCAAAAAGAATTATTTACAGGACAGGTAAGTCTTATTGATGTGGGGACAGGAGCAGGCTTTCCAGGACTTCCATTAAAGATATTTTGTCCAGAATTAAAATTGATATTGCTTGATTCTTTAAATAAGCGTGTGAAATTTTTACAACTTGTAGTTGATGAATTAGGCTTAAAAGATGTAGAAGTAATCCATGCACGCAGTGAAGAAGCAGCAAGAAATAAAAAATATCGTGAAAAATTTGACTTAGCAACAGCAAGAGCAGTAGCTAGATTACCTATCATTTGTGAATATTGTTTGCCTTTTGTAAAACAAGGTGGTACTTTTATCGCTTTAAAAGGTCGTCAATATGAAGAAGAAATACAAGAAGCGCAAAAAGCATTTTCTGTATTAGGTGGGAAATTAGTTAAATCTATGCCTGTAAAACTCCCTGAATTGGAAGATAAAAGAGCTGTTGTCTATATCAAAAAGAAAAAGCAACACCTAAAGTATATCCGCGTAAAGCAGGTACACCAGAGCGAAATCCAATTGTTTAAAATATAGATAAAGTAGAAAATAAAAAAGATAGTACATTTGTACTATCTTTTTATTTTGCTAAATCAACTTAAATTTTAAACAATAAGCGATGATGAAAGCAATAATGGCAGCAATTACATCACTTAAAATATACAATAGAAAGCCATCGCCATAAAATACAGGAAGAGAAGCTAGACTAGGAAAGGCAAAAGCGATAGCTTTAGCGCCTGAATAACCAGCGATAGCACCACCAATACCACCACCGATGCATACGGCTATCATAGGCTTTTTGCGAGGTAAATTTACACCAAACATAATTGGTTCAGTGATACCAAATAATGCTGATAAAATAGAAGATGCGCAAATGGATTTAAATTTCGTATCTTTACTTTTTAAGAATACAGCAAGTCCTGCACCAGCTTGAGCAAATACAGCAGGTCCCATTAAGGCTAAAACTGTATCCGAACCCAATACGGCAATATTATTCATACCGATTAAAATAAAACTCCAGTGGAAACCAAAGATTACCATTGGTTGAATGACTGTACCTAATAACGCTCCTGATATAATTGGGGAAAATTTATAGATATATTCATAGATATTAGCGAGAAAATCACCTATAACCATACCAATAGGGCCAAATAAGAATAATGTTACAAATCCTACAAAAATAATACACAAAAGAGGTGTCAAAAACCCTTTTACCATATCAGGGAAAATTTTATTTAAGAATTTTTCAACAAAAGTTAATAATGCTGAAGCTAAAATAATAGGGATAACACTAGAATGGTAGGTAACACCTTTTAAAGGAATATGGAAGAATTCTACAGTTTGACCAGATTCTAAGATATGATTTAGTGAAGGATAAAGGAAAATACCTGCAATAACGACAGCAGTAAAGGGATTAGCACCAAATTTTTTAGCTGATGTATAGGCTAATAACATGGGTAAAAAGTAAAATAAACTGTCAGTCATGGCATTTAAAACAAGGTAATTATCACTTTCTTTAATTAATACATCTGTGGCAATTAATACAGCAATAATACCTTTTAAGATACCAGCGGCACTTAGTAAACTGACAATGGGTAAAAATATACCAGCGATACCATCAATTATAGTATTAATCATTGATTTTTGGTGTTGAGAAGAAATGTTCATACAGATAAAAATAGTCCTTTCGATGAATTTATTATGTACATATATCTTATATAAATAAACACACAGCTAATAATTATACTTAGTGTTAACAATATTGTCAATTTGTGAGTTAAATTAAAGAAAATATGTGTATTTTTTAGATAATGAATTTATAGAGATTGAAGAAATTTTAAAATCAAAAAAACTGCACTTTAAGTGCAGTTTTATTTAATATAGTTAAAAACTAATATTATCACTATCTTTATAAGAGCCACCACAAGTAGTTATATTATCAATAGCACACATATCTTCATTACTAATTTGACATACTCCCCATGCCTAAAGGCGGGGATTCTTGGATACAAACGATACTTGCCTACTAAAATAGCAGGTCTTACTATATCTCTCCAAAGAAGGTTGATGCCCCAACCTTCCATATATTTATAGCAGCATTTCTATCTCTATCGTGGTTGGTTTTGCACTTTGCGCAAATCCACTCACGAACTGCCAAATTTTTAGTTTCAGGATTTTTTGTACCACAAACATGGCAAATTTGCGAACTTGGATAGTATCTATCTATCTTTTGCACTATTGAGCC
>ENA-OQHP01000124-OQHP01000124.1-human-gut-metagenome-genome-assembly--contig:-NODE-124-length-24866-cov-4.085978_pt1 | contig 24866 bp, 37 predicted proteins | sample MGYA00242563_ERZ504717 | MGnify/ENA primary metagenome ERZ504717 (study PRJEB26092, sample SAMD00036212) | human gut metagenome | host: Homo sapiens | study: EMG produced TPA metagenomics assembly of... | reverse complement strand
TAAAATCTGTTCTATTGTCTGATAAAGCTTATTCTCTCTATTATTATTAGCTAATAGATATTCACAAAATTGCGCAAAGAATTGTAGAATTTTTTTCCACAATACCCATTTCTACAAAACTATCACGCAAAGTATTTAAGCTATCAACCAGTTTTCATCATCACGAATATTCATCAAGCTTCTTCATATAAATTTATAAGATTTGCATATAATTCGCCATCTTTATCGCTGACATCATCTAATAAATCTAAAATACGTTCATGAATTATTAAAGACAATTCATCTGGGTCTAAAGTATTTGTCGCTAAAGCCAAAGATAACATCAGACCGCCTAGACCGCTTTCATACTGCTTCTGATAATTTTCAAGAAAAGCATCTATCTTGCTTTTCCTTCTCTTCCTGAAAAATATCCTTTCAAGAAATTTATACCTTTATCTACAGCGAGCTGACTATTTTCACTTTTGAGCAATATGCCCATTAAATTATGTGATAAATCACCCATAGACTCTTTTAAAATAAGCTGAGCTATTTTTTCACTGTTTTTTTGTGCTACTTTAGCAGTATCTATTTCGGCGATTTTTTTCACCAAAAACTGCATAACTTCATTTAATATATATTTCTTATTATCAGGATTTTTAACCCAATTTAAACCCCATGATAATAAATCAGCATTACATATACGTCTATAAATTTTACGTTTAGATAAAAATTCTGTCTGCAACATTCTCACGCAAGAATTTATAAAGGCATCTCTACGTCTTGGCAATATAGCTGTATGAAAAGGAAATCCTAGTGGCTTTTTAAATAAAGCTGTAACTGCAAACCAGTCCGCAATCCCACCAACTAAACTCGCTTCACTGCAAAATAATAACAATTCGAAAATAATATATTGTGGATATAAAGTTCTTAAAGCTAAAATTACTAAAAAACAAATAAATAATACACATAATGTTTTATCTGCTCTATTAAATCTATCCATTATCCGCACATCCTTTCCACAACAAAGGATATTACATATAATCCCATACCAGCAATAGCACCAACTACAGAGCCGTTTATACGTATCATTTGAAGGTCATCACCAACACGTTTTTCTACTAAATCGACAAATTCTTGCTGTGAATACTTCATCAATTCATCTTTAATATAATCTAAGCCCCATTGTGAATTATTTTGAATTATCTTCGTTATTGTATTAATGAAAAACTTATTTAATTTAGCCTGCATTTCATCATCTACAGCTAATTTAGCAATAAGATTATCTAGATAATCTTCAATCTGCTTCCATAATTGTTCTCTATTTTCGCTATTTTGACAGAAATTATCAATTAAAGACACTAAATTATCGCTAAAATCAAATTTCTTAACGAAAAAGTAATGTTCTAATTGAGCAACTTTTTGCTTATAGCCATTTCTACTGCCTAGAATTTCTATTTTTTCTGCAAGTAAAGTTTTTAAATGCTCACGTTCTTTACTATCATAATCCAGTAATAAATTAGTATATTCATCTAATTTTTTATTTAACTTTTGCGTCAAATTTTCACTAGATAAATCCATCATTTCAAACATAAAACTACGTTTTTGACTATCTTTTATATATTTTTCTTTGATAATGCTTACATTATCGTCAATTAATTTATGCATGAAATCCTTTGCCAACAATTCAGGCACTGTAGCTCTAACCATTTTTATGATATGGTCTATACATTTATCCCCTGCTGGTGTCTTAATAAAATCTAGTAAAAATTGAATGATAATCCTTGCTATATTAAATTCTTACGACGACTCTTCAAGGCGCTTGCCAATGAATAACCTACTTTTTTCGTATCAAGTGAATTAATCACCTGCATAACTAATTCTTTTAATGCTACTTTGGCTTTTTCTTTGCCACCTCTTTGAGCGTACTCTACTACCATCATTGCCATATTATAATTTTTAATATTATTAATGATGTATTCTGGATTTAATAAATCTCTACCGATAAATTTTACTATCTCGTCCATGATGCGTTCACGATTACGAGGTAATATCTCCGTACGATAAGAGATAAAGCCCAGTGGTTTTCTAAATAGAGCTGTAACTGCAAACCAATCCGCTAGACCACCGATTAAGGCAGCCAAAAATCCATGATTTAGCAACAAGCCCCAAAAAGAATCTAATTTATATGTAGCAATAAATCCCAAAAACATGATGACTAAAACCAATGTAGCCTGTGTTTTTTTCGACATAATAACCCTCCCTTATTCAAATAATATAAAGATATTATACCGCAAAAGCCATGTTTATAAAATATTGTTGCCAAATTAACTGCCATATTAGACTATAAATCAAACAAAATAAAGATTATTTAAGCCAAATAAATCAACTTAAATAATCTTTATTTCATTAAATATCATAAGATATAACTAAATTTATAATTAATAATTTAGGACAATCTCATTTTAAAATCTTCATAGCCAAAAGATTTTACTACTTCAATAGTATCATCTTCATGTAAAACGGCAATATCTGGAAGTGGCATACCATTGAAAGTATTATTTTTTACCATGGAATAAATAGCCATATCGCAGAAGATAATTTTATCGCCAACTTTTAAAGGTTTATCAAAAGAATATTCCCCTATGATATCACCTGCAAGACAAGTAGGGCCACCAAAACGGTAAGTATATGCTTTTTCATTTGGTTTTCCTGAATTAATTACATTTGGTCTATATGGCATTTCCAATACATCAGGCATATGACAAGCAGCAGAAGTATCTAAAATTGCAATATCTATGTCATTGTGAATAAGCTCTAAGACTTCACTGACTAAATAACCAGCATTTAATGCCACAGCTTCACCAGGTTCTAAATAAATTTCTAAATCATATTTTTCCTTCATATGATTGATGCAATTTATCAAAGTTCAATATCATAATCTTCGCGAGTAATATGATGACCACCACCAAAATTGAGCCATTTTAAATCATATAGATATTTGCCAAATTTTGCTTCAATAGCATCTAATGTAGTTTTTAAATCATCAGAGTTTTGTTCACAAAGCGTATGGAAATGAAGCCCTTTCAATCCTTCTAATTTTTCTGGTTCAAAATTATCAAGTGTAACACCTAAGCGAGAACCTTTAGCACATGGGTCATAAATATCATGTCCTTCTTGTGTAGAACATTCTGGATTAATGCGAATACCACACTCCTTGCCTTTAGCTAAAGCTATATCTTTATATTTTTCCCATTGATTAAAAGAATTAAAAATTATATGGTCGCAAATCTCCACGATTTCAGCAAAATCTTTTTCTTTATATGCTGGAGAAAATATATGATTTTCTTTATCCTTCATGAATTCATGAGCTAATTTAGCTTCAAAAATACCACTTGCTGTAGCACCTTTTAGATATTTGCCAATCATAGGATAAAAATAAAACATGGAAAAAGCTTTTTGCGCAAGTAAAATATGACAACCTGTTCTATCTTGTACCATTTTTAAAACTTCAAGATTTTCACGAAGTTTTTCTCGTCCATAACATAACTAGGAGTTGCTACATTTTGTAACTTTTCTTCTAATTTCACTAAATCACTTCCTTAAAATTATTTTTAATTAAATACTATAATATTCTAAATCAAAATCTCAATTTATTTAAATAAGACAGTACACCAACGGCATACTGTCTTATTTTTATTAAAAATATATTTTATTCTACTAAATCAGGATTGAAGCTTTCTTTCCATGGAAGACCCCATTTATTAAGAGCGTCCATAAATGGATCTGGATCAAATTCTTCAATATTATATACACCTGGTTTTTTCCATGTGCCGTTCATGATGAGCATTGCACCAATCATGCTGGAACGCCAGTTGTATAAGAGATTGCTTGAGAACCAACTTCTTTATAGCATTCTTGATGGTCGCAAACATTGTATAAATAATATATTTTATCTTTGCCATCTTTTTTACCTTGGAAAATACAGCCGATATTTGTTTTGCCTACTGTGCGAGGGCCAAGGCTAGCTGGATCTGGAAGTACAGCTTTTAAGAATTGAAGTGGCACGATTTTATGACCTTCAAATTCGATAGGTTCGATAGAAGTCATGCCTACATTTTCTAAACATTTTAAATGAGTTAAATAAGACTGACCAAAAGTCATGAAGAAACGAATACGTTTGATACCTTTGATATTTAAGCCCAAAGATTCAAGTTCTTCATGGTGAAGTAAATACATGTCTTTTTCGCCAATTTCTGGGAAATTGTACACGCGTTTTATTTCCATAGGTTTAGTTTCTACCCATTTACCATCTTCCCAGTAGCTACCATTAGCAGAAACTTCACGGATATTGATTTCAGGATTGAAGTTTGTAGCAAATGGATAACCATGATCACCTGCATTACAATCCAAGATATCAATATAGTTAATTTCATCAAATGATGTTTCATTGCATAAGCAGAGAATACGCCTGTTACACCTGGGTCAAAACCACTGCCTAAAAGTGCAGTAATTCCAGCTTTTTCAAAGCGTTCACGATAAGCCCACTGCCATTTATATTCAAATTTAGCAGTATCTAATGGTTCATAATTTGCAGTATCCACATAATGAACTTTAGTAGCAAGACAAGCGTCCATGATTGTTAAATCTTGATATGGAAGAGCTAAATTGATTACTACATCTGGTTTGAATTCATTGATTAAGTTAATAAGTTGATTTACATCATCAGCATCTACTTGAGCTGTAGTAATTTTTGTTTTGCCACCGCTTAATTTTTCTTTTAAAGCATCGCATTTGCTTTTTGTACGACTAGCAATACAGATTTCTTCGAATACATCACTATTTTGACAACATTTATGGATAGTAACACTTGCTACACCACCACAACCAATAATTAGAGCTTTACCCATTTGGCAAATTCCCCCTTTTATAAAAATTTATTTATTATTTATATTATAATCTAAAGCTAATAAATATTCACGTAGTAATTTTAAAGCAGTAGCTGTAGAGATACCACTTTGGTCATATGGTGGAGATAATTCTACCATATCACAGCCTACTACATTGCATTTATTAGCTACTAAATTCATTGCACGACGAAGTTCATCAAAAGATACTCCACCTGCTTCTGGTGTACCAGTTCCAGGGAATACAGCTGCATCTAATACATCTAAATCCACTGTAAAGTAAACAGGTTTTCCTTTTAATTTTTCTACAACATCTTCCAAACCTGCAAAATCAAAACGTCTAGTCTGTACATGCTCTTTGCCCCAAGCAAATTCAGCACGTTCACCACTTCTGATACCGAATTGATAAATTTTATTATCGCCAACGATATCCCATACACGATGAAGCACTGTAGCATGAGATAATTTAGCTCCTAAATAATCATCACGAAGGTCAGCATGTGCATCAAAATGAATGACATGCAAATCATCATATTTTTCGGCTACAGCACGTACACTGCCTAAAGTAACTAAATGTTCGCCACCAATCATAAGTGGAATTTTACCATCATTTACAATCTGACGTGTAAAATCTTCAATATCTTTTAGTGCATTTTCCACACTGCCAAAAGGAAGTTCTAAATCTCCGCCATCAAAAACATAGGCATCTTCTAAATCTAAATCAAGATATGGCTAAAAGTTTCAAGACCATATGATTCTGCTCTCATAGTACGACTAGCAAAACGAGTCCCTGGTCTATATGAAGTTGTAGAGTCAAACGGTGCGCCAAATAAAACTATTTTCGCTTCATCATATTCTCTATCACAACCTAAAAATGTCTCAATGTTTTTCTTCAACATCTTCCATTAATTCCTCCACATAATTTGGTAATGCAAATGATGCATTGTGTAAGTTCGCATTATAATAGCGAGTTTTTAAGCCTAAAGCATTCCATCTTTTAGCATCAAAATCTAAAACTGGGTGATACTTTTTGGACGCAAAGCCAAATAACCAATGACCTGATGGATAAGTAGGGATATGCGCTTGATATACTCTACTTATAGGGAAAGATTTTACAATACGTTGATGTGCGCGTTGCATAGCAAAAGCATCTTCATCATAAAATGGACTTTCATGCTGATTTACCATAATGCCATCTTCTTTTAATGCTTTATAGCAATTTCCATAAAATTCCTTAGTGAATAAACCTTCCCCAGGGCCAAATGGTCTGTAGAATCAACGATGATTAAATCATATTCATTATTACAATGGCGAATGAATTTCAAACCATCTTCAAAATAACAATGCAAACGTTCATCATCAAAACTACAAGCTGTCTGTGGTAAATATTTACGGGAAATATCCACAACACGCTCATCAATTTCTACTAAATCCACTGACTCTACATTTTTATAACGCAATAATTCACGAGCTGTACCACCATCGCCACCGCCAATGATGAGTACTCTCTTTGGATTAGGATGTACTGCCATAGGTACATGCACTATCATTTCATGATAAATGAATTCATCTTTTTCAGTTAGCATTACATAGCCATCTAATACCATCATGCGACCAAATTCTTTAGACTCAAAAATATCTATACGCTGAAACTCAGTCTGTTCAGAATGAAGTTGTTTATCAATCTGAATAGAAAACTTTACATACGGTGTATGTAATTCACTGAACCATAAATCCATTTATCTATCACTCCTTAATTACATTTAAACGTTTTATTTCCATATCTTCAGGGCCTGTCATGGAACAGCCTTTATCTTTAGCATAGTGAATATATTCCAAAATCTCTGGTGTAATTAATTCCCCTGGTGCCAAAATCGGTATTCCAGGAGGATAACACATTACAAATTCACTGCATACTTTACCACAGCTTTCATCTAATGGTAAAGATACTTTTTCACTATAAAAGGCATCTTGTGGTCCACACATTACTTTAGGGCTGATATATTCAGCTTCTAACATGCCTTTATGGTCTTTTTTATAATTCTGCGAATTTCTGCTAACGCACTTACTAAGCGTTCAATATCTTTTGCTCTATCGCCAACAGATACATAAGCAAGTAAATTGCCGATATCTCCAAATTCTGCTTGAATATCGTATTCATCACGCAATAAATCATATACTTCAATACCAGCAAGACCTACAGGTAATGTATAAATGGCTAATTTAGTGGTATCAAAATCAAAAACACTATCGCCATTTATCTTTTCATCTGCATAGGCATAATAATCGCCGATATTATTGATTTCTTGTCGTGCATAATCTACTAAATCTATAACAAAATCAAAGATTTCGCTGCCATGTACGGCTAAATTAGAACGAGAAATATCAAGGCTAGACATCAATAAATATGAACCACTTGTAGTTTGTGTCAAATTTATAATCTGATGAACATAACCTGCTTTTACATTTTTACCAGTGAGCAAAAATGAACTTTGTGTAAGTGAGCCACCTGATTTATGCATACTTACAGCTGCCATATCAGCTCCCGCATGAATAGCTGCTATAGGTAATCGTTTATTAAAATAAAAATGTGTTCCATGTGCTTCGTCAGCCAAAACTAACATATTATGTTCATGGGCTACTTTTATAATTTCTTTTAAATTAGAACAAATACCATAATATGTTGGATTATTTACTAAAACTGCTTTAGCATCTGGATTTTCTCTTATAGCTTTTTTTACTTCCTCAACTGACATACCGAGTGATATACCAAGTTGTTTATCCATCTGCGGATTAATATATATTGGAATAGCTCCACACAAAATCATCGCATTTATAGCACTGCGGTGGACATTTCGCGGTAAAATAATCTTATCACCACGCTTACAAGCTGTTAAAATCATCGTTTGTACAGCTGACGTAGTTCCACCTACCATAAAAAAGGCATGCTCTGCTCCAAAAGCATCTGCTGCTAATTCCTCAGCTTCTTTGATTACAGAAACTGGGTGACATAAATTGTCTAATGGTTTCATTGAATTTACATCTACAGATAAACATTTTTCGCCTAAAAAATTTAATAAAGCTTTATTTCCTCTACCTCTTTTATGTCCTGGAACATCAATGGTACTACACGCATTTTTTTAAATCTTTCTAAAGCTTCCAAAACAGGCATTTTCTTTTGTGCTTGTCTATCCAATAATTTCACCAACCTTCTTTAATCAATCATTTAAGATTTATCAAAAAACATTTGTACCACTAAAAATCTCTAACATCTCACGACGCAAACGATTGCTTATTTCCAATCTAGTTTTTGGTGGTATTTCATAAATATCAGTATTAAATAAGTAATTACTTAATTCTGGTTCTTTAATCAACATTCTTGTATGAAATAAATTAGCCTGATACACATTTATATCCATTGCATCATAATTCAATAAAGTATCTGGCATAATATAATCTTGAATAGATGTTATTTTATGGTCCATAAATAACTTTCTACCACTGACATCACGAGTAAAACCTCGTACACGATAATCCATCGTTATGATATCAGAATCAAAATTTCCAATTAAATAATCAAGTGTACTAAGCGGAGTAATCTCTCCACAAGTAGAAACATCTATATCTACTCTAAATGTAGCAATACTCGTTTCTGGATGATATTCTGGATACGTATGCACAGTGATATGACTTTTATCCAAATGACCTAAAACAGTCTTACTACTCACACAATCTTCCACTTCATCATTTTTTGCCAAACGCATATTTTCATCTGCCAAGAGAATAGTTACACTGGCTCCTTGCGGATCATAATCTTGACTAGAAACATTAAGCACTCTAGCTCCTATCATTTCTGCTACATTTGTTAAAATCTTTGTCAAACGCTCTGAATTATATTGTTCATCTATATATTTTATATAATCACGCTGTTCCCTTGGTGTTTTGGCATAGCAAACATCGTAAATATTAAAGCTTAAAGACTTTGTCAAATTATTAAATCCATATAGTTTTAATTTTTCGGACACCTAATATCTATCCCTCTTCTAATATATATTTAGGTTAATAAAGGCAAACCTATAAACCTTTTTATTCAGTTAAATCCTTGCTCGAATGTTTTTCCGGCATCTTTATAGTAAAACCTCGTCCAGCAACTTCTGACGTATCTGTAATAATCATAAAGCTGTCGGGTCTATAGCATTCACTATGAGTTTTACCTTGCTTACCTGTGTCAAATTCACCACTGCAAAAATTACCTTTTGATTTTTATGACTATATGCGCCTTCCCCATTTAAAAATGTAACGCCACGTCCAATATGTTGAATAATAGTCCAACCAATAATTTCTGAAAATGGTGATATGATTATTACTAATTTTTTGCGATTGAAACCAGCTACTACTTTATTAGTGATTTCACCAACAATATACATATTAATTAAAGTATATAAACCAATAGAAACATTGAACAATACTATACCTACTAAAATAATAATCAAGTTAAAACCAAATACTACTGTTCCTAAATCAAGGGAATAATATTTTTTGATAACAGCACCCAATACATCAAAGCCACCACCATTAGAGTTGGCTCTAAATACAATACCACAACCTATACCTACAAGTACACCACCAAAAACAGAATTAAGTATAGGGTCTTCTACCAGATGATAGTTTCCGATAAAACTTGTAGCATCAATAGCTACGGATAACATTACTGTTCCAATAATCGTATCAATCGCATATAATTTACCAAAAACTCTATATGCTAAATATACAATTGGGATATTATATACTATTAATTGTAAACCAATCGGTAAATCAATCATATAGTAAACAATAACAGCAATACCACTGAGTCCACTAGCAAGCAACTTAGCAGGAATAATAAACGTACTATAACCTAAACCTGCAATTAACGATCCAATTAAGATTTTCAAGTAACGCCAAATATGTGTGTTTGCTAATTCTGAAATATGTCTCATCTTTCTCCTCCTATAAAATTTCAAAGTTATGTAAATCTCAGCAAGATGTATTTTAACATATTTAAATTATTATTTGTACCATTTTCACATATTCTTAACAATTCAAAAATAATACTATAAATAAGATTATTTTTCTACTAAAAAATATTTCTTTTATTAAAATTTACTTTTTTATTATTCCGTTTATCAATCTCTCTATTATTTATTTTAACTTATCTAATTATATAAAGCTATTCTAAAAAAAATTTATTTTTATTTCTATATTGAAATTGATTATCATTTATGTTATATTATATATGAGCTTTTCCTTGACTCTCCAATTATGATATATATACAAGCAAAAAAAGGCACGAAACAACGTGTCTTTTTTTGTTATACACAAATATTTAACCAACAAAAAATTTTATGATTTAATTCATTTTAGGTATTGAAAATCATTATCATTTATGTTATATTAAATACAAGCTTTTCCTTAGCTCTCCAATATAATATATACACACAAAAGACACGAAATAACGTGTCTTTTTTTGTATTTATTTTACTTTATTACTAAAATTATTTATTTAAATCTTCTACTGCTTGACCTGCACCCATAATAGCAACTAAAGAATGCTCAAAAGTCAATGCACCTTGAAGATATACATTATATGGTTCACGAATAGGACCATCTGCACTAAGTTCAATAGAAGCTCCTTGTACAAAAGTACCAGCTGCCATGATAACTTGATCTTCATAGCCTGGCATATCCCATGGTTCTGGAGCTGCATAAGAATCAACTGGAGAATATTTTTGAATACCTTGACAAAAAGCAACTAATTTTTCTTTGCTACCCATTTCAATAGCTTGAATAATATCATTTCTTTTTGTATCTGGTGCAGGTAACGTTTTAAATCCTAATAAATCAAAAAATGCAGCAGCAAAAATCGCAGATTTTACAGCTTGAGCGACAACATGTGGTGCTAAGAATAATCCTTGGAATAACAAGCGATTATTTGCAAGAGAAGCACCAAGTTCTGCTCCCATACCAGGAGAAGTCATGCGATAAGAAGCAAGTTCTACTAAATCTTTTCTACCTACAATATATCCACCTGTTGGAGCAATACCGCCACCTGGATTTTTAATTAAAGAACCAGCAATAATATCAGCGCCTACTTCAATAGGTTCTTTTGTATCTGTAAATTCACCATAGCAATTATCTACATAACAAATACAATTAGGATTGATTTCTTTGACAAATTTACAAATTTCGCCAATTTCATCTACGCTTAAACTTGGACGCATCATATAGCCACAAGAACGCTGAATAACTACCATTTGGTTTTCGTAGTAATTTTTTCTTTAGCTACATCAAAATCAACACGACCATCTTTAATGGCACTTCATCATATAAAATACCAAATTCTTTTAATGAACCTGGGCTATCTGTTGCATAACCAATTACTGTTTGCATAGTATCATATGGTGTTCCTGTAATATATATCAACTGATCACCAGGGCGCAATATACCAAATAAAACAGTAGCTAAAGCATGTGTACCAGATACAAATTGTGTACGCACTAAAGCCGCTTCTGCTTTGAAGACTTCTGCATATAATTCTTCAATTTTATTTCTACCAATATCATCATAAGCATATCCAGATGTTGTATTAAAATGTGCTTCAGACACTTTTACTTTTCTCATAGCATCAAGAATTTTTAAAGTATTAAATTCTGCTATTTCATCAGGACGAGCAAAATATTCTTTACATAAAGCTAAAGCTTTTTGTCTAGTTTCAATAATTTTTTCAGAAAATGCCATTTTTTTCTCCTATTATTTTTCCTTAAAATTTAATCATGATATTTGATTTATCCTAGCAATAAAATAAGCTGCTTAATACTAAGCAGCTTATTTTTTATAATGTCCGTTAAGACCATTAAGCACGCTGGATTTTACCAGAACGCATGCAGCTAGTGCAAACATTAACACGTTTAACTTCACCGTCAACTACAGCACGTACACGCTGAATGTTTGGTTTCCAAGTGCGTTTAGTTTTTAAATGAGAATGGCTTACATTCATTCCTGCTCTTTCACCTTTAGCGCAGATTTCGCAAACATTTGCCATTTAGCACACCTCCTTAAGGAATGGAAGATAGAAAATAATTACTAAGTCATGAACTGCCTTCTATAATAATAGAAATAATTTACATATTATAATAGTTGACTTCTTGCTTCATCAAATTCGTTACCTACTATCTCCACAAGCTTAAATTCGGGTTGTTCTTGCCCTATTGTCTTGACGACTACATATTTATTATATCTAATAAAAATCATGTCGTACTTTTAAAAAACACAGTGCTAACATTATATCACAGAAAGAATTTAAATTGCAAGCTTTTTATTTATATATATCTCTATTTATCTGCTCATTTACTTGTAAATCAATACAATTCGTGCTATTGTAGTAACATAATTAATTAATAATAAAGGCGGTTGTTTTATGGTAAAAATCTGTTTCAGCCAAATTGATGTTGAACCAAGTCATCCTGACCTAAATGTAGAGCGTATGCTTCAAGCTATTGATGAAGCTAAACAAAATAATACAGATATTATAATTTTCCCTGAAATGTGTATTCCAGGTTATCTCTTAGGTGATACTTGGGAACAAACAGCATTTTTAAAAGATTGTTTAAGCTATGGCGAAGATATTATCGCAGCTTCTCAAGATATTTGTATCATTTTTGGTAATATTGCTGTTGACTGGGATAAGAAAAATACTGATGGTCGCGTTCGTAAATACAATGCTTTATATACAGCTTATAATGGCAAATTAATCAAACCTGAAAAATCTCCATATCCATTTGTCATCAAAACTCTATTTCCAAATTATCGTGAATTTGATGATAGTCGTTATTTCTTCAGTTTACAAAGTTTAGCAACTGAACTAAAACTCAATTTAAATGATATTCTTTCTCCTGTAAAAGTCAATATCAAAGGTCAAGAATTAAATTTAGGTTGTATTTTATGTGAAGATGGTTGGAGTGATGATTATGCTTTTGCTCCAATTGATATTCTTTGTCAAATTATAAATTAGATATGTTAATCAATATATCTGCTTCTCCTTATACATTCGGCAAAAATAATAAACGCCATCGCGTATTTGCAAAACAAGCAAAAGATAATAACATTCCTTTAATATATGTAAATAATATTGGTATTCAAAACAATGGTAAAACTATCTATACTTTTGATGGTTCTAGCACAGTTTATGATGAAAATGGAAATATCATTGCAACTTGCCCTGCTTATAAAGCTCAAAATAATTATATAAACTTACTTGGCAATGATGAATATACTCCTCTTCCAATTCCTCAAAATGATGATATTTCTAATATTTATCAAGCCCTTCATTATGGTATCAAAAAATTCCTCAAAAATATTCGTATGCAAAAAGTAATCATCGGTATTTCTGGTGGTATTGACTCTGCTGTTGCTTCTGCTCTTTATGCAGATATTTTAGGTGCTGAAAATATTACCTTAATTAATATGCCTAGTAAATTCAATTCTGCTACAACAAAAGGTCTTTCTAGCCAATTGGCTCATAACTTAGGCTGTAATTATGCTATTGTGCCAATTCAGGAAGTTGTTGATTTCACTGTAAATCAATTTGAAAATACTGATATTACTCATTTAGCTACTAATGATATTCATAAAGTACAAGTATCTTCTTTTGTCAAAGAAAATATCCAAGCTCGCGACCGTTCAGCTCGCATTTTAGCTGGTATGGCAGCTAGCATTGGTGGGGGCTTTACTTGTAATGCCAATAAAGCAGAAACTACAGTCGGTTATTCCACATTATACGGTGACCAATCTGGATTTTTAGCTGGTCTTGCTGATTTATGGAAATATCAAGTATATGAATTAGCTCATTATCTAAATGAACATGTATATAAATGTGAAGTAATTCCTCAAGGTATTATTGATATTGTACCTAGTGCCGAACTTTCTAGTGAACAAGATGTTGATGCTGGTAAGGGCGACCCTATTAAATATCCATATCACGATTATTTATTCCGCGCTTTTGTCGAAAGCTGGCAAAAAGTTACTCCAGAAGATATTCTTCTTTGGTATAGTGAAAAAACTTTAGAAGAACATATTGGTTGCAAGGCTGGTCTTGTAGATAAATACTTTGCTACAGCTAAAGACTTTATCTGCGACTTAGAACGTTGGTGGAATTTATTCACAGGTATGGCAGTAGCTAAACGCATTCAAGCACCACCTATCTTGGCTATAAGTAGACGTGCTTATGGTTTTGACCATCGTGAATCTCAAAATGGTCCATACTATACAAAAGCTTATAAACAATTAAAAGCTAAATTATTAGGTGATAATTTATGAGAATAATCACAGGTTCAGCTCGCGGGGCAAAATTAAAAGCCCCTAAAGGGCAAAATACTCGACCTACTGCTGACAGAATAAAAGAATCTTTATTTAATATATTAGGTTCTTTTATCTATGATAAAAATGTCTTAGATTTATTTTCAGGAACTGGTAATTTATCCTTAGAAGCACTCAGTCGAGGAGCCAATCATGCCATCATGGTAGATTGCTCTTTAGATAGTATTTCAACTATTAAATTTAATGCTACGCATACAAAACTTATTGATAAATCTACTATCTTAAAAGCTGATGTCTTTGCTACCATAAAAAATTACATCTAAAACAAACAAAATTGATATAATATTTTGTGACCCGCCATATCATCAAGATTTATGCTTAAAAGTTTTGCAAATGCTCCATGAATATCCATTATTAACTGAAGATGGTATAATTATTATGGAACATGCTATTGAAGATAAACTACCTTCAGATTTTCATCAATATACTTTATTGCGTAATCAAAAATATGGTTCTACTACACAAATAAGTATTTATGAATTAAAATCAAATAAAAGTGAGGATTAATATATGACTATTGCTATCTGTCCTGGAAGTTTTGACCCTGTAACTAATGGGCATACTGATATTTTTGAACGAGCTTCTAAAATGTTTGATGAAGTAATTGTTGGTGTTTTCAATAATATAAATAAAAAACCTTTATTTACTGTTGAAGAGCGCGTAGCTTTATTAAAACAAGCTACTGCTCATATTCCTAATGTAAAAGTTGATTGTTTTGCTGGTCTACTTGCTGACTATGCTCATCAAAAAATGCTCATGTAATCGTTCGCGGTTTACGTGATGCCAACGATTTTCTCTATGAATTTCCACGCGCTATGCTCATCAAAAACATGGCTCCAGATATTGAAAATATCTTTTTAACTACTGATAATAAATATTATCATGTATCTTCATCTGCAATTCGAGAATTAGCTCAGTTCGGTGGAGATATCACTCATTTAGTTCCTCATTGTGTAGAACTTGCTATACATGAAAAAATTAAACGAGTACCTACATCAAAATAATTATAAATTATAGAGGTAATATCACTATGGATTTATTAGACTCCCTTCACGAATTAGAAAATCTTGTGGCTAGTTCTTCTCGTTTCCTTTTAACTAACAAATGTTTGGTAAACGAAGAAGAACTCATTCGCCTCATAAGTAATATTCGCAAAGAATGGCCTTCTGCTTTAAAAGAAGCTGAAGAAATCAATGCAAATAGAGATAAAATAATCGAAGATGCTCGCATAGAAGCCAAAAATATCATAGAACAAGCAAAAGTATATGCTCAAAAGAAAGCTTCTGAAAATGAAATCACTTTAGCTGCTGAAGCTAAGGCAAACGAAATTTTAGAAAAAACATATAAACATTCTGAAGCTATGCGCAATGATTCTGTTCAATATGCTGAACAAGTATTCGACCATATGAGTGTTTACATCCAAAACATTTTAAATACAGTTCAAGTAGCTAAAAATGGTCTTCAACATGTTGGTCTTCCTGAAAAAGATGAAACTGAAGAAAAACAAAAGTCTACTGAACAAAAAGATTAATTATTATTTGGTATATATTATATTTAAAAGCTACTGTATGAAAAATAAAAATTTCCTATACAGCAGCTTTTTTCATGAAGAAAGGATATTAAATTGATTAAACTAGACCCTTCTATTTTACAAACTGTTACCAAACCTGCTCGCTATACTGGTGGCGAATTAAACGCTGTACACAAAAATCATGAAGATGTTGATTGTCGCTTTGCTTTATCCATGCCTGACGTTTATGAAGTAGGTATGTCCAATCTTGGTTTAAAAATTCTCTATGAAGTATTAAATGAAAGACAAGATACTGTAGCTGAACGTGTTTATGCTCCTTGGCTTGATATGGAAGACAAAATGCGTGAACATAATATACCACTTTATGCTTTAGAATCTTTCACACCAATCAAAGAATTTGATTTTGTTGGCTTTTCACTTCAATATGAAATGATTTACACTAATGTTTTAAATATGTTAGACTTAGCCAACATTCCTCTTTGGCAAAAAGACCGCACAGAAAATGACCCATTTATCGTTGGTGGTGGCCCTTGCGTATATAATGTTGAACCTGTAGCTGATTTCTTTGATTTCTTTGTTATCGGTGAAGGCGAAGAAGTTTTAAATGAAATCGTAGATACTTTCATCACTTGGAAAAAACAAGGTAAAGTAGGTGGCAGACAAGGATTTTTAAAAGAACTTGCTAAATTAGATGGCATCTATGTTCCTTCATTATATGAAGTTCATTACAATGAAGATAATACTTTTAAAGAAATTTTACCGCTTTGCCCAGAAGCTAAACCTGTAATTAATAAACGTGTAATCAAAAATTTCCGCGACTCTTTCGCTATCAAAAAACCTGTATTACCTTATATTGATATCGTTCATGACCGTGTAATGCTCGAATTATTCCGCGGTTGTACTCGTGGTTGTCGTTTCTGTCAAGCTGGTATATCTTATCGTCCTGTACGCGAACGCACTGCTGACCGCTTACGCACTATCGCTAAAGAAATGCTCGATAACACTGGTTATAATGAAATGAGTCTTACATCTTTAAGCTCTGCTGATTATACTTGCCTTGGTGAAATCGTAGATGACCTCATGGAAGATTATAAAAACGAACGTGTATCTTTCTCTTTACCATCTCTACGCATTGATAGTTTCTCCATTGATCTTGCTCATAAAATGCAACAAGTCCGTAAAAGTGGTTTGACTTTTGCCCCTGAAGCTGGTACACAAAGATTACGCGATGTAATCAATAAAGGTGTAACTGAAGAAAATCTCATGGAAGCAACAGGTGCTGCTTTCCGTCATGGCTGGAAAACAGTAAAACTTTACTTCATGATGGGTCTACCAACTGAAACTGATGAGGATATCATCGGCATTGCTGAACTCGGTGCAAAAGTTGCTAAATTATATCGTTATATCACTAAACGCCGTGATATTCGCGTTACTGTTAGCGTATCTTGTTTTGTACCAAAACCATTTACACCATTCCAATGGTTCCCACAAAATACTTTAGAAGAATTCCAACGTAAACAACAATTATTAAAATCTCATATCACTGACCGCTCTATCCAGTTTAACTATCATACTGCTACAACTAGTATCCTAGAAGGTACTATTTCTCGTGGCGATAGACGCCTTAGCAAAGTAATCTATCAAGCATGGTTAGATGGAGCAAAATTTGATGGTTGGAGCGAAGAATTTAAATATGATGTTTGGATGAATGCTTTTGCCAAATGCAATATTGACCCATATTTTTATAATATGCGTGAATATAAATTTGATGAAAAACTCCCTTGGGAACATACTACTCCAGGTGTTAGCAAAAAATTCTTATTGCGTGAATACGAAAAAGCTACAAAAGGCGAGTTAACAAGAGATTGCCGTCATGGTAATTGCAACGCTTGCGGAATTTGCCCTACACTTGATACTGATATGGATACTATTAAATAATTATCTATTATGTTTATGGAGGTTTTTATTAAATGATAAAATATCGCTTAGAAATCACAAAAGGCGAACCTATAAGATATATTTCCCATCTTGATTTTGCATCTTTAATGCAACGTGCAATTTGTCGCGCTCATCTTCCAGCAGCTTACTCCGAAGGTTTCAATCCTCATATGAAAATTTCTTTTGCTTCTGCTTTATCTGTAGGTGTAACAAGCGATGCTGAATATATGGATTTAGAATTAAAAAAGATATTTGTCAACCTGAATTATTTGATAAATTATCTAAAGCACTACCACCAGGAGTGAGACTTTTAAAAGCTAGACAAATTGATATGCGTGCTAAAGCTTTGATGTCCATTGTTGATGAAGCTTCCTATTCTATTGTTTTACCTTGTCAAGATGACTTAAACACTGTAACAGAAGCTATCAATAAATTTAATCAAACTAAAGAAATTGTCGTTGTTCGTGAAACACCAAAAAACGCAAAGAAATAGAAATCAAACAATATCTTCCTAAAGCTATGCAATATAATTTAGAAGATAATACTTTAAATATTTCTTTAAATATAAAAATCACATCTACTGGTACCACTAAACCAAATGAAATTTTAGATGTATTAAAAAATGAATATAAATTAAATATTTCCGTAGAAAATGCCCTAGTTTGTCGCACAGGATTGTATCATCAAGGAAAAGCCTTAATAGATATAGACTAATTATAAAAATCTCTTAGTATATTTTGTTAATATATTAAGAGATTTTCTTTTTCAATTTAATTTATTTCTAAACAAAAAAAAGGATTTTTAAAAATTATCACGAAAATTAATAATATAAGAAATATGAAATAAAACTTTATGTCCTATCATAAGGAGGTTTTTTTTATGAGTAAAATTAATAAAATCCTAGTTCCTGTAGATGGTTCTGATAATGCTTGTAAAGCAGTTGACCAGGCAATTTCCTTAGCAGAAAAAGCTGGTGCATCTCTTGAATTCGTTTACGTTTCTAGTCATATCAATGAACATATTCCTAGTGATATCATCTTTGATCGTATCTGGGAAAAACTTCCAAAAGATATTACTGCAACAAAACATGTAGAAACAGGTTCTCGTCCAAAAGCTATTATTCGTGTAGCTCAAGAAACTAATTCTGATATCATCATCATGGGTAGCCGTGGTCTTGGTATCTTCAAAGGAGCTCTCATTGGTAGCGTAAGCCAAAAAGTTATCGAAGATTCTCCTGTTCCTGTAATGGTCGTAAAATAATTATAAATTATTTTTAGTTAGGGGATTTTTTTTAATGATTCAAGCTTATAAATCACATACACCTAAAATAGCTAAGACTGCATATGTTCATCCTAGTGCAGTAATCATCGGTGATGTTACTATTGGCGAATACACTAATATTTGGCCAGGTGCTGTACTTCGTGGTGATTTGCAACCTATAGTTGTTGGTGATTATACAAATATTCAAGATAATGTAACTGTTCATGTAATGAGCAATGCACCTACTCATATTGGCAGTTATGTTACTATCGGTCATAATGCTGTTATCCATTGTAGTAAAGTCGGCGATAATACTCTAATCGGTATGGGCGCTATATTACTTGGATATGCTGAAATTGGTCATAATAGTGTAATTGGTGCAGGTTCTCTTGTTACTGAACATAAAAAATTACCAAATAATTCTATGTTATTTGGCTCACCAGTAAAAGTAGTCCGTGCTTTAAGAGAAGATGAAATCGAAGCACTTCATGAATCAGCTTTACATTATAAACTTTTAGCTGATGGATACAAAGAATAAAAATAGGAGTTGTCTTTTATGAGAGAAAGAACGTTGGTATTAATCAAACCTGATGCTGTAGTAAATTATCATATTGGCGATATTATTAGTCGTTATGAAAAAGAAAAATTTGATATTGTAGCTATGCGAATGCTAGAAATGGACGACTGTATAGCCTCTAAACATTATGCTGAACATGTGGGTAAACCTTATTACCAACGTTTAGTGGATTTTATGGCTTCTGATAGAATTGTCGCTTTAGTAGTTGAAGGTGAAAACGCTATTGAAAGAGTTCGTGAACTCCATGGTAAAACAGACCCTAATTTAGCACAACCTGGCACAATCCGCAGTGATTTTGCTCTTTCCAAAACTGTAAATACTGTTCATGCTTCTGATAGCCCTGCTAATGCAGAACGTGAAGTTCATGTATTTTTCAGTGAAACAGAAATCTATATACCTAACCATGATATCGACTTAGCGTATATAATGGTGATTGATAAAAGGAGAAAATATGTCTATTTGTACAAAAACAGGGGATAAAGGCACTACATCTTTATTTACTGGAGAACGCGTTGCTAAAAATTCTTTACGTGTACAAGCTTATGGTACTGTTGATGAAGTCAGTTCTGCTCTCGGTCTTGCTAGAGCTTTTGCTCAAAAAGAAGAAGTTAAACAACTTTTATTAGAACTTGAGCAAACTAATCTAAAATTAATGGCTGATTTAGCTAGTATCACAGATAAATATTATATAAATAATGAAATCATTTCTAATATAGATCAAAAAATCGTTGAGTTTGAAGCTAAATTACCAGCATTAACTGCTTTTATCATGCCTGGTAATACTCAATCTGGAGCATTTTTAGATTTAGCACGTACTACTACGCGTAGAGCTGAACGTGAAGTTTTAACTTTAGCTGAAAAAGAAGCTATTAATGAAAATGTAAAAATTTATTTAAATCGTTTATCTGACCTTTGCTTCCTCCTCATGCGTGTCGAAGAAGAATTATAAACAAAAAATCCTATTGCCTAAAATTTTAAGCAATAGGATTTTTTATTTTTGTATTAATATAGCTCTACTTTTGAGTAAGTATTGCGTACATAAACCAATAAATAAACCTGTAATCATTGCTGATAATAATAACCATGGTAAATACATCATAATTGCTAAAGTCTTTGTTATAAATATTGCTATAATTATTTGCCCTATATTATGTGCACAAGCTCCTAATATACTAACTATAAAAATATATTTTTCTTCTATTTTATCATGCAGTACACTCATCACAACAAAACAACAAATTCCGCCAGCTAAACTATACATTATAGCCATAAGATTACCATTAAATACACTACCTAAAATAATTCTAGCCATCAGCACCAATAGTGCCTCTTTTGCTCTATATCTATAAATTACATATAAAGTCACTATATTTGCTAAACCTAATTTAATTCCTGGAAGTGGTAGAGGATTTGGTATTTGTAATTCTACAATAAATATACTCAGTGCTATCGCAGTCAATAAAGATAATTGCACTAATTTTTTTGTCTTCATCACTATCACCTAATTTACCGTAGCATCAATTTCTTTATCATCATTTACATACTGAATTACTAAATGGTTGGGCAAACACACTATAGGAGTAAATGCTGATTTTAAATTCCCATATTTACACATGTTTTATCAGGACAATCAGCTTCAATTATACTTATCTGTTTATCTTTTATTTGAATTGTATTTTTACAACCTTGGAATTCTACCTCTATTAATTCATCTTTATTCTTATCTAAATCTAAAGTATAAATTATCTTTCCATCTTGAATTATCTCCACTGTATTTGTTTTTTCGGCAAAACTATTTCTTAAACCAATAAAAACGGCAATAAATATAATCACCAAAACAATACATATTACTGATTTATTAATATTGTTCATAAAGTTACCACCACCATATGATAATCTTTATATTTATCTTGCAAGTAAAACTATCAACTAAATTCTTCAGTTATATATATTTTTTATTCATCTGCAATCAATATCATCTCAAATACATCATTTTCATCTTTTACTTTGCTTCCAATATTAATAGCTTCATCTATTCCCATTACAAATAATGCTGTGGATAAAGCATCACCTAATTTTCCTTGTTTTGTCACAATCGTTACGGAATTAATATGTTTATCTGCTGGTTTACCTGTTTTCCATCTAAAATATGCCAATATCGTTTGTTATCTTCGCCGATAAAATATCGCTCATAATTTTCTGAAGTTACAATCGCACAATCCGCTAATCTTAATATACCTATATAATCTTGACTATTAGGTGATTTAAGTCCAATATTCCATAAATCACCATTTGGTTTTGTTCCCAATAATTGAACATTACCACCTAAATTTATTAAAGCAGACGATATATTATTTGCCTTCAAAATTTTTATGATTTCATCACCTATATATCCCTTGGCTACTGCTCCTAAATCAATCTGCATACCATCTGGCAAATATATTTGATTTTCTTTTAAACTAACTTTCCTATAATCCACATAATTTAATAAATCTCTTATTTTTGTTTCATCAGGTATTTGGTATTTTCCTGTAGTAAAGCCCCATTCTCTAAGCACTGGATATATAGTCGGTTCTAAAGCTCCGTTTGTTTTTTCTGCCATCTGTAGTGCAAATAAAACTACATTTTTAGTATCTTCACTTAATTTTATATCTTGTTCTTGATGATGATTTACTTTATAAATTTCACTATTTTCATCAGTAACTGATAATAATTTTACTAATTCATTTATTCTCGTTTTTATTTTCGCATTTAAATCTAATGGATATAGTGAAGGTTTTTCATATATCACCCATGAAATTTGTGTATCCATTGCTAAAATAGTGTCTTTTTCCACTATTGTTTTATTTTCTACAAATATTTTATACGTAGCAAAAATAAGAAAGGACAGATAATAATTTTCTCTTCATTATTATCTGTCCTTTCTTATAAATTTATATTTAAATCAGATATTATAACCTAAATCATTTAACCATTCATTAATTTCATTTTGACTAGACTCTACATCTTCAGCTCTAATTGTTATACCTTCAATTACATTTGCATTTGGCTCTAATTTTTTAATTGTATTTATAGTGTCAGAAAAAGCGCTGCCGCCAGAAGTATTAAACGTAATAATTGTCTTATTACTCAAATCATATTCATCAAAAAAACTATACATTGCCATTGGCATATCATACCACCAATTTGGATAACCCACGAAAATAGTATCATAATCATCTAAATTTGCTATATGATTTGCAAGTTCAGGACGAATATTATTTTCATGCTCTCGTTTTCCTTGATCAACTGTCTCATTATATGTTGATGGATATTTATTTACTGTCTGAACAGAAAACATATCCCCTTTTGTTTTCTCTTGAATAATATGTGCTACTATACCTGTATTGCCAGTATTTTCATCATTCCATTTTTGTATACTAGCACTAGCTGAAGCATCTACATCTTGTGGCAATTCACTATTTTCACCATAAGAAAAATAAACTATTAATGGTTTTTTCGTATTTGCATTGCCTTCTGTTTGTACTTCTTCCATATTTGTTGAAATAACAGGCTGATTATCTTGTGTATCTTTAACTTCTTCATTTGCACAACCTACAGCTACTAAAGACATCAATGCCATTGACGTTAATATCATTGTTTTTTTCATAATTATTTTCCTTTCTTCTATTCCTATAAAAATCAAGAATATTCAAATATTTTTATTTAAAATATTAAAGCATCTGTCTTAGGTACTAAAATATTATCATAATTATTAATTTGATAATTTGCTTTCTCTATCATAGATTGTAAATTCGACATTTTTTCTAATAATATTTGCTTAGATTTTATTAATAAATTTTTGCGTTCTTGATATGTATTATTACCATATTTTGCCAAATTTATATACTCTATAATATCGTTTAAAGACATTCCACTATTTTTTAATGTTTGAATAAATTTTATCCAATTAATAAAATTCTCATCATAATTACGTTTGCCACTATTATCTCTTGGTACATTAGGTAATAATCCTATTTTTTCATAATATCTTAAGTATCTGCTGATAGACCTATTTCTTGTGATATTTCTCCAATTGTCATTTTTACTTCCTCCTTATCTCTTTCATTTGCACTTATCTTTTTTTAATAAATAATAAATTCATATCTTACTATCACTATATATATCACCTAAAAAAATAATGTGAATGTAAATCAAATATTTTTTATATCAACTTACATTCACATTATAGAATAAAAATCAAATATATGTCTAATACCTATTTTTAATATCATTTCATGCTTAAAAAGCATTGTATATACTCTATAAATTTCGTTGTAGCCAAATTAAATGGCTGATGTCTTTTCCAAACTAAAACACTATTAGCTATCAAAGCTGGATATAGTGGTATGCATTTTATTCTATTTTTATCTAAAAATGGCAATGAGCCTTTAATAATTAAAGCATTTCCCAATCCTTTTTCTACCATAATACTTGCATTTGTACTCATATTACTTGTAAATGAAATATTCAGTTTATCATAATACTTACCAAACCAATGTACTAATTCATTTTTGGCTTTTGGTCTACGTGCTAATATTATTTGTCTTTTACTCAACTGTTCTGCAGTAACAAATTCTTGCTTAGCTAAATCATCATCAGCTCTCATTACAGCACCCCACACTTCTTTTGTCTGCAATCGAATATATTCATACTTTTCTATATTCACAGGCTCTAATAATAAACCAATATCTATTAATCCTTTATCAATTTTTTCTTTGATCTCATCTGCATTTGCTGTATATAAATCATAAACAATAAGTGGGTACTTCTTTTTAAAACCAGCTAATATATCTGCTAGTGTTGATACAGAACTTAATTCTCCACATCCCAAAGAAATCACACCATCTAACATTTCATCTTGTTCATTTAATTCTTGTTCTGTTTTGTCCACTAAAGAAATTATTTCTTCTGCCCTACGTCTTAATAACATTCCTTCATTTGTTAAACTTATCTTTCTAGTTCCACGATTAAATAATTTTACTCCAATATCTTCTTCTAATTGAGCTAATTGTCGACTCAATGTTGGCTGGGTAATATGTAATACATTCGCTGCTTTTGTTATATTTTCTTCCCTTACAACAGTTAAAAAATATTTTAATACTCTAAATTCCATAAAATTCACCTCACAATATAATTATATAAAAAATGCACTAGAAAAAAATTCTAATGCATTTTTATTTAAAAAGCTTTGTTAAAATTCCATTTTCCATATCATTTATAT
>ENA-OQHP01000123-OQHP01000123.1-human-gut-metagenome-genome-assembly--contig:-NODE-123-length-24927-cov-1.494395_pt1 | contig 24927 bp, 39 predicted proteins | sample MGYA00242563_ERZ504717 | MGnify/ENA primary metagenome ERZ504717 (study PRJEB26092, sample SAMD00036212) | human gut metagenome | host: Homo sapiens | study: EMG produced TPA metagenomics assembly of... | reverse complement strand
TCTGCACATCCGCCATCGATGCGCGCGTATTCCTTCCCTATCTGCTTATTGCTCTATTTGATGATTACGGAGTTATACCTGAAAAAGGAGAACCCCATCGGCAACTGGCGTATGCAATGCTGAGCAGCTATATGTAGCCTTGCCTTTCGCACTGCTGAATGTACTCGCTTTCCAGAATTCACCTGAAACGAGCAGCGTAACCTATAACCCCATCCTGCCGCTTTCCATATTCGTATTCATCTGGCTGAGCGATACGGGTGCTTACTGTGTGGCTCTCTGATAGGAAACATCGCCTGTTCGAGCGCATTTCGCCTAAGAAATCATGGGAAGGCAGCATAGGCGGCGCGGTTTTCCCCATCGCCTCATCCTTTGTATTTGCCCATTTCTTCCCATTCATGTCTACATGGCAATGGGCAGGACTGGCGGTCACCGTAGTGATTTTCGGCACTTGGGGCGACCTCACCGAATCGCTGATGAAGCGCCAACTGGGCATCAAGGATTCCGGCAACATCCTTCCGGGACACGGCGGAATGCTCGACCGGTTCGACAGCGCTCTCATGGCGATTCCCGCAGCGGTAGTCTACCTGTATGTAATGACAATGATTTGACAGGAAATCTTAAACGAATATAAGCCAAAGGCATAGAGGAAAGATACTGTAACCTCTATGCCCTTTGGCCTATATATACGGTATAAGGAAACGCTTACTTCAATTGCATCTCCGACAAATCAAGGTTCTGTATATTCTTCGTATTATCACCGGTAACCACCAGGTCGAACGTCAGTTCCACCTCGCCATTCTTTTCCAAATTAATTTTCAGCTTGATACCTTTGGTTTCAGAGGTCACGTTGAGACTGTTCAGATTATAGGACACCGCACCGGCTTGCGCAACCCCGTCAAACTCGTCATAGTCGTTATAGCGGAGAGCCAAATGTATATAACCTCTTCTCCATACAACTCCGCATCATCTTGCGGACGTACCAGCTGATACGATGTTTAGTGCCGGAAGGCAGATTCTGCATAAATATGATATTCATATATCCCCCGCTGATGCTTATATCACCTTCAAATATCAGGACAGGTCATTGCCGAACTCTTCCTCGGTTTCGGGAGTCAGCGTCTCGACCTCTTTCGTCAGCACATCCTGCAAACTCAGGATCTTCACAGCATGGTCGTAACCGTCAAACTCATCGGACAAAGGATTGAACATGGTAATCACACGCTTTCCGTCAACCGGCTCGTACCACCACAAGTCTGTATTCACAGGCCAGAGCGTTCCCCACACATCACAGTCCAAATAAAAAGCATTGCCGGTAACACGCACCGTAGCCCACAGCGGCGGAGTGAAATCACCGATCGAATACCCCTCATCGTCATCACAGGATTGCAGTACCGGCATCACAGCCAGACAAACTGCCATAAATAACCAATGTAGCTTTCTCATAATCAAAGTTCTTTTGTTTATTTCTTTCTGTATAGAAAATACAAAAGCCGGGCATTTACTGCACCGGCTTTATTCCTTTTAACAAGAAATTAAATATCGTCCTACTTTTTAAAACGTTTCTTAAGCAAAGCCACCATTTCACGGGCTGCATGCACAGGTGCTCCCGCCTCGCCCAGGCGGGACGCCATATATTCGTAACCGTCGAGCATCTGCCGGCGGTACGCCTCATCGTATAAGATACGTTGAAGCTCCGCACGTATCTGCTCCACCGTCATGGTATCGGCCACCAGTTCCTTCACCACCTCACGGTCGGCAATCAGGTTTACCAGAGATATGTACCTGACTTTCAGTATATGCCGTTTCAGGAAAGCGATAACCTTCCCTATCGGCGTATGGTAGCACACCGCCTGCGGAACCCGGAACAATGCCGTTTCCAGCGTTGCCGTGCCCGAAGTAACCAATGCCGCTTCCGCATGCCGGAGCAAAGGATAAGTACGGTTAAAGATTATCTTCACGTCTGCATTGCCGACATATTCCTTATAATACTCCGGAGAGATACCCGGTGCTCCCGCCAGCACCAACTGATACTCCGGAAATGAAGCGGCCGCCCGAATCATATCCGGCAAATTATCCTTAATCTCCTGCTTGCGGCTGCCTGCCAGCAAGGCAATAACAGGCTTCGGCGAAAGGCCGTTGGCCCGTTTGAACTCATCCGCAGTTTCCGAATAAGCGGCTTGGAAGGTAGTGACTTCATCCACCGTCGGATTGCTACATAATATATGGGATAATGGTGCTTGCCCTCGAAGAACTCCACCTCGAACGGAAGAATGGAGAAGAGTTCGTCCACATCCCGTTTGATATTCCGGATACGGTGCTCTTTCCAGGCCCATATCTTGGGAGAAATATAATAGAACACCGGTATTTGCGTACGGGCATGGACAAACTTGGCGATATTCAGGTTGAACCCCGGATAATCCACCAAAATAAGAACATCCGGCTGCCAGGCTGCAATGTCTTCCTTGCAACGCTTCATATTGGCAAAGATGGTACGCAGGTGCAACAAGACGGGAATGAAGCCCATATACGCCAGTTCCTTATAATGCTTCACCAACGTTCCGCCTACAGCCGCCATCAGGTCACCGCCGAAGAAGCGGAACTCGGCCTGCGGGTCTTCCGCCTTCAAGGCAGTCATCAGGTGCGACGCATGCAAGTCGCCCGAGGCCTCGCCCACAATCAGATAATACTTCATAAGCGCCTATGTTTCAATATCCTGTGCAATCCGTCAGAACCAGGTCTTCAATTCGTCCATCAGGCCATAGGCGGTTACATCCACCGTGGTCGGAGTCACCGCTACATAACCGTTGGCAAGCGCCCAATGGTCGCTCTTTTCATTCTCCTTTCCGACTCCTCAAACTCTCCGGTCAGCCAATAGTAGTGCGCATCGCCTCTGTGGGCGAAGTTCTCCCACTCGTTGGTCCACTGTCCTTTTGCCTGTTCGCAGATTTTCACCCCTTTCAACTCTTTGGTATCGGGGAAGTTGACATTGAGGCAGGTCAACGGCGGCAAGCCTTTTTCCAGAACCTTGCGGGCAATCTCGCGGATATACTCTCCCGCCGGCTCAAAATCGGCGTCCGGCGTGTGGTTGCACAGTGAAAAGCCGATAGAGGGAACACCTTTCAGGCAGCCTTCGATAACCACCCCCATTGTTCCGGAATAATGCACATTGACCGAGGAGTTATCGCCGTGATTAATGCCGCCCACCACAAGGTCGGGTTTGCGGTCGAGCACCGTATGGAATGCCAGCTTGACGCAATCGGCGGGCGTACCGGAACACTTATAGACCGTCAGTCCCACATCCTTGCGAAGCAACTGATAATGAATCGGTTCTGTCACGGTAAGCGCACACGCATTACCCGAACGCGGCGCATCCGGCGCCATTACCCACAATCTCCCCCAGCGGACCGGAGGAACTTATCAACTCGCTGATTCCTTTCGCAATGATACCGTCGTCATTGGAAATCAATATCAAAGGTCTCTGATTTCCATATTTCTTTTTAATTTTGCTACAAATTTAGCAAAAGAGAACCACATATTAACCACCAATACACAAAAAGATATGTTAGACGTCTTTCTCATTCTGATGGGTATCCTCTGCCTGATAACGGGACTGGCAGGCTGTTTCCTGCCCGTAATTCCCGGTCCGCCCGTGGCCTATGCCGGTTTGTTGCTGCTGCACTTCACCGGCAAGGTGCAGTACTCTGCCACCCAACTGTTACTGTGGCTGCTGATTGTCGTCATCGTACAGGTGCTCGACTATTTCGTCCCCATGCTGGGCAGCAAATACAGCGGCGGAACGCGCTGGGGAACACGCGGATGCCTTGCCGGAACCCTCATCGGGCTGTTCTTCATGCCTGGGGCATTGTCCTTGGTCCGTTTTTAGGGGCTTTTATCGGCGAACTTTTCGGCGGCAGGGAAACCCGGCAGGCTCTGAAGTCGGGACTGGGCTCCCTGTTCGGCTTCCTCTTCGGCACGGTACTGAAATGCGTGTTGTGCGGATACTTCGCATGGGAGTTTGCATCGGCACTGCTTTAACATAAGTTTATCCCCATTAAACTTCAGGTTTAATCCTAATGAACCCGAAGTTTAATAGGAATAAACTCCGAGTTTAATTCGGACAAACTATTGTAAACTCCAAAGAAACGGCACGCATTTCCCCGGACACGGCAGCCGCGGCAGCTTATCACCGGAACATCCCGCCGCCCGCCATCTCATTGCTTTAGAAATCTTAATCTTCTGCAAGTGAGACAAAAAAGCTGTTTCTTTTCAAGATAAATACGTATATTTGCCCCACTAATCAGGAAAAAGAGTGCCTGAGACACACGTCTTCAGGCAACGGAACGGTAAAGGCATCCGGGAGTTATTAACAAAAAGGGTGACTTATCAACCGTTTTTGCAATCTTTCTCTTTTTTAGTAGGTGCTATACGGAATTATCACTTATTTCGCTGCCAATAAACATTGAAATTATGGGAAAAATAATTGCTTTGGCAAATCAAAAAGGTGGTGTAGGAAAAACAACAACAACCATAAACCTCGCAGCTTCTCTCGCCACACTTGAAAAGAAAGTGCTTGTCGTAGACGCAGACCCGCAGGCGAACGCCTCGTCAGGTTGGGCGTAGACATCAAGCAGGCAGAATGTACTATCTATGAATGTATTATAGACCGCGCCGATGTGCGCGACGCTATCCACGACACGGAGATTGATACATTGAAAGTTATTTCCTCCCACATCAACCTGGTAGGCGCCGAAATAGAAATGCTCAATCTTAAAAACCGGGAAAAGATACTGAAAGAGGTACTCGCCCGCTACGGGAAGAGTTTGATTATATCCTGATAGACTGCTCACCGTCGTTAGGATTGATTACAATCAACGCGCTCACGGCCGCCGACTCGGTTATCATTCCCGTACAGGCCGAATACTTTGCACTGGAAGGCATCAGCAAATTGCTGAACACCATCAAAATCATCAAGTCCAAGCTGAACCCCGCACTCGAAATCGAGGGATTCCTGCTGACCATGTATGACTCGCGCTGCGCCAGGCCAACCAGATATACGACGAGGTGAAACGCCACTTCCAGGAACTGGTGTTCAACACCGTCATCCAGCGCAATGTAAAACTGAGCGAAGCCCCCAGCTACGGACTCCCCACAATCCTGTACGATGCGGACTCCACCGGAGCCAAAAACCACATCGCACTGGCAAAAGAGTTAATCAGCCACAACGAGGACTAACCGCCCGCATGGCAAACATAGTAAACAGTAAATCGTAAAACAGAAAAGAATAGATGGTACAGAAAAGAAATGCATTAGGACGTGGGCTGGACGCCCTGCTCTCCATGGATGAGGTGCAGACCGAAGGCTCTTCCTCTATCAATGAAATAGAATTGTCGAAGATTGCCGTCAACCCCAATCAGCCCCGCCGCGAGTTCGACCAGACAGCGTTGCAGGAGCTTGCCGATTCTATTGCAGAGATTGGTATCATCCAGCCTATCACCCTGCGTAAGCTGTCCGATGATGAATACCAGATTATTGCCGGCGAACGCCGCTTCCGCGCCTCGCAAATGGCAGGGCTGACGAGCATCCCCGCCTATATCCGCACGGCCGACGACGAGAATGTCATGGAAATGGCGCTCATCGAAAACATACAGCGCGAGGACCTGAACTCCGTGGAAATAGCGCTTGCCTACCAGCACCTGCTGGAACAATACGGACTGACGCAGGAGCGCCTCAGCGAACGCATAGGCAAGAAGCGTACCACCATTGCCAACTACCTGCGCCTGCTGAAACTGCCGGCTCCCGTCCAGATGGGATTGCAAAACAAGCAGATAGACATGGGCACGCCCGCGCACTGGTAACGCTGGGAGACCCAAACTGCAAGTGAAGATTTTGAAGAGATACTCGAACAAGGTTATTCCGTACGCAAAGTAGAGGAAATCGTGAAATCCCTGAGCGAAGGAGAAGCCGTGAAAAGCGGCGGCCGCAAGATAGCCCCCAAGCGCGCCAAACTGCCCGAAGAGTTCAATATGCTGAAGCAGCAGCTTTCCAGTTTCTTCAGCACCAAAGTACAGTTGACCTGCTCCGAAAAAGGCAAAGGAAAAATCAGTATCCCGTTCAGTAACGAAGAAGAACTGGAACGTATCATCGGTATTCTCGATACGCTGAAAAAATAAATGACAAAGAAGAGAAGAATATATCAAATCAGTATCGCCCTGCTGCTTTGCCTGATGCAGACGGCAGGGATTGCTATGTATGGTCAGAGCCGCCCGCGTGCCGCCGCAAAGAGGATACACAGGCTGCAGGCAGACTCTCTTGCCGCCGTACGGCAAGCAGCGCGGATGCAGGCCGACAGCCTGAACCGGACTATGGAAGAAGTGCCGCCTCTTCAGCCGTTGCCCCGACAGACAGCATTGCTACTGCCGACAGCATTGCCGCCGAGAACAAGAAAAAGCTGCTGGAAATGACTTCCGCTCCCGTCCTGAAAGAATCGGAAGTGCCGGCAGACAGCCTCAAAAAAGAAATCGATCAGAAAATATGGGTTCCCAACCCTACAAAAGCCACCTGGCTGGCGCTCGTAATTCCCGGCGGCGGACAAATCTACAACCGGAAATACTGGAAATTGCCCATATTCTACGGCGGCTTTGCCGGATGTGCCTATGCCTTGACGTGGAACAGCAAAATGTACAAGGACTACTCCACCGCATATAAAGACGCGATGAATGGCAATATGCAGTCCAGCAGCATCACCGACCTGCTGCCGCCCGGATACAAGATTTCCGAAACCCAGTTGAAAGAGCTGTTGCGCAAGCGCAAGGATACCTATCGCAGATACCGCGATTTAAGTATCTTCGCCTTCATCGGAGTATACCTGCTGTCCGTCATCGATGCCTATGTGGATGCCGAACTGTCCAATTTCGACATCACCCCGACCTCAGCATGAAAGTGGAGCCGGCTGTCATCGACAACCGGATAAACAACTCCTCCAACCGCTCCGTGGGGTTGCAGTGCAGTTTCCGATTTTAAAAACAAATAAACAGATTTATCCATGACAAATAAACCTACATATATGAAAAGAATAATCGCGGGTTCCTCACTTCTGTTCAGCATACTGCTGGCAACTCCGCAAGCATACGCCCAAGAAAGCGTAGACGTCATTATCCGCGAAAACGGAACGGAACGGCGGGAAGTAATCGACCTGCCAAGAGCATGACCTACCCTGTAGACAGCCTGCTCAGCGACTGGAAAGCCAAGAACTACATAGATTTAGGAAAGGATTGCAGTACCTCTACCGTCAATCCCCAATTCAGCGATTCCGTATACATCGACCGGCTCTCGCGCATGCCGACCATTATGGAGATGCCCTACAACGAGATTGTACGCAAATTCATCGACATGTATACCGGACGCCTCCGCAACCAGGTGGCTTTCATGCTGAGTGCCTGCAACTTCTACATGCCCATTTTCGAAGAGGCGCTCGACACTTACGGGCTGCCGCTGGAACTGAAATATCTGCCGATTATCGAGTCTGCGCTTAATCCCTCGGCGTATCCCGCGCCGGAGCCTCCGGCCTGTGGCAGTTCATGCTGAACACCGGCAAGATATACGGCCTGGAAAGCAACAGCCTTGTGGACGAACGCCGCGACCCGATTAAGGTACCTGGGCCGCCGCACGCTACCTGAAAGATATGTATGCCATCTACCAGGACTGGAACCTGGTAATCGCCGCCTACAACTGCGGTCCCGGCACCATCAACAAAGCCATCCGGCGCGCAGGCGGCAAAACGGATTATTGGGAAATATACAACTATCTGCCCAAAGAAACACGCGGATACGTACCCGCTTTTATAGCCGCCAACTACGTAATGACGTACTACTGCAAGCACAACATCTGCCCGATGGAAACCAATATTCCGGACGCCACAGATACCATACAGGTGAACCGCAACCTGCATTTCGAACAAATCACGGATGTTTGCGGCATCGGAATGGATGAGGTCAAAAGCCTGAATCCCCAGTACAAGAAGAATATCATTCCGGGAGACAGCAAGCCTCAGACACTCCGTCTGCCTATAAGCTACATCAGCACTTTCATCGACAGCCAAGACACGATTTACGCCCACCGCAGTGCGGAACTGTTTAAAACCGCAGAACTGTTTCCGTGGCCAATACCCGCAGCACAGCACGCAGCAGCAAAGGGAAAAGTTCTTCACAGGGCGACGTCACCTACCACAGAATACGCAACGGGGAAACTCTGTCGACCATCGCCCGCAAATATGGCGTCACCGTCAACCAGATAAAAAGCTGGAACGGATTGAGAAGCACCAGAATCAATGCGGGAAAGAGGCTGAAGATTTACAAATAAAAACATAAATGCTTGTCCGGTGTTGAAAATTGCTTATTTTGCAAAAAGTGAAGAAGAAAGGAGAAACAGTATATGGAAGAGAGCGTAAGCCAGAAGGAGAAAGAGAGAGCCGAAGAAGCAATGATTGAACAGGCATTCCAGGAACTGTTGAACGATTACTTGGCAACCAAACACCGCAAGCGTGTCGAAATAATAACCAAGGCATTCAATTTTGCCAATCAGGCACATAAGGGAATCAAACGCCGCTCGGGCGAACCGTATATCATGCACCCCATCGCCCGTAGCGAAGATTGTGTGCAATGAGATAGGGCTGGGGTCTACTTCCATCTGCGCCGCCCTGCTGCACGATGTGGTGGAAGACACCGATTACACCGTTGAGGATATCGAAAACATCTTCGGCCCCAAAATCGCCCAAATCGTTGACGGACTGACCAAAATCTCAGGCGGCATCTTCGGCGACCGCGCCTCGGCGCAGGCAGAGAACTTCAAGAAACTGCTGCTTACCATGTCCGACGACATCCGCGTTATCCTCATAAAGATAGCCGACCGGCTGCACAATATGCGCACACTCGGTTCCATGCTGCCCAACAAGCAGTTCAAGATAGCCGGTGAAACATTGTATATCTATGCACCGCTTGCCAACCGGCTGGGGCTGTACAAGATAAAGACGGAACTGGAAAACCTGAGCTTCCGTTACGAGCATCCGGAAGAATACCGCGAGATAGAAAAGAAACTTGAAGCGACAGCCGTAGAACGCGACAAGGTTTTCAAAGAGTTCACCGCTCCGATACGTGCCCAACTGGATAAAATGGGATTGAAATACCGTATCCTTGCCCGCATCAAATCCATCTATCCATTTGGAACAAGATGCAGACAAAGCATGTGCCGTTCGAGGAAATCTACGACCTGCTTGCCGTACGTATCATCTTCGAGCCCCGCAACATGGAAGAAGAGCTGAATGACTGCTTCAACATATACGTATCCATATCCAAAATATACAAACCGCATCCCGACCGCCTGCGCGACTGGGTGAGCCACCCGAAGCCAACGGCTATCAGGCCCTGCACGTCACCCTCATGGGCAATAACGGGCAATGGATCGAAGTCCAGATTCGCAGTGAACGTATGAACGACGTTGCCGAACAGGGATTCGCCGCACATTGGAAGTATAAGGAAGGCGGCGGCAGCGAGGATGAGGCGAGCTGGACAAATGGTTGCGTACCATCAAGGAGATACTCGATGACCCCCAACCGGACGCCATTGATTTTCTGGATACAATCAAGCTGAACCTGTTTGCTTCGGAAATCTTTGTGTTTACTCCGAAAGGCGAAATCAAGACCATGCCGCAGAACTCCACAGCACTGGACTTTGCTTCTCCCTGCACACCGACATCGGCAGCCATTGCATCGGCGCCAAAGTAAACCACAAGCTTGTTCCCCTCAGCCATAAGTTGCAGAGCGGCGACCAGGTAGAGGTTCTTACATCCAATCGCAACGCGTGCAACCGGAATGGGAAGCTTATGCCACTACCGCCCGTGCCCGTGCCAAATCGCATCCATCCTGCGCAAAGAAGCGAAAGCGCATCAGAAAGAGGGCGAGGCAATCCTTGCAGACTTTCTCAGGAACGAGGATATACGCATGGATGACTCCGCAATAGACAAGCTCACCCGCCTGCACAATTTCCATACCCGCGACGAGCTGTTCGTTGCCGTGGGCAGCAAGAAACTCGTATTGGGCGATGCAGACCGGAACGCCTTCAAGGAAAAACAAAGCACCAACTGGAAAAAGTTCCTGACTTTCTCGTTCGGCAATAAAGACAACAAAGACACGAAGGAGCAGTCCGAAGAAAAAGTTCCGCAAGAAAAAATCAATACCAAGCAGATATTGAAACTGACGGAAGAGACCATCCAGAAGAATTATATCATGGCCGACTGCTGCCACCCCATCCCCGGCGACGATGTATTGGGATATATAGACGAGCAGAACCGGATAATCATACACAAACGCCAATGTCCGGTAGCCGCACGCCTCAAGAGCAGCTATGGCAACCGTATCATCGCCACCGAATGGGACACCCACAAGGAGTTGTCATTCCTCGTGACGATTTATCTGAAAGGTATCGACAGTATGGGATTGCTGAACGAAGTAACGCAGGTCATCTCCCGCCAGCTGAATGTCAATATCCGCAAGCTGACGATTGAAACCACCGACGGTATTTTTGAAGGTAAGATACAACTTACGTACACGATGTGGACGATGTAGCAGCATCTGCGACAACCTGAAACAGATACAGAACATCAAACAGGTGACAAGAATAGAAGGATAACCCTATCCGGGCTGTTCCTTCATAAGATTCTCTTTCAATGCCTCTACATCCTCATAAGTAAAGGCATCGAGGGATTCTTTCATACCGATAAGTTCTTCACGGATACTTTTCAGCCGCTCTACGATTTCAAAATTCCGGAGAGTGGCTTCCTTATTGTCTTTCATGCGCTGGCGTGCACCGGGTAGCGTCATGCCGCGCTCCTTGACCAGATGATAAATCAACTTCACCGTTTCAATATCTTCCTTACGGTATTGACGTATCCCCCGCCCGCCTTTCTTCGGTCTGAGCTGCGGAAACTCCTTCTCCCAGAAACGCAGCAGCGATTCGTTGACATCGAACATTCTGGCAACCTCGCTGATGGAGTAATATAGTTTCAGTTCTTTATCGGTATTCAGCATAACAGCCTGTCAGTTAAACATTTCATAATCCGCTAATCCATCATTTTTCCATGATTTGCCGCAATCTGTATCATACGGTCGTAGTCTTCGGCACTTAAATCCATAAAGTAATAATTCACGGGATTTACGACCTGCCCTTTCACATGCACTTCGTAGTGCAGGTGAGGTCCTGTACTTTTGCCGGTACTTCCAACCGCACCGATAACCTCGCCCCGCACCACCCGTTTGCCGAGTTTGGTACGGAATCCCTGCAAGTGGGCATACCACGTCTGGTAACCGAAGCCATGATCCACGATGATAAGATTTCCATAACCGGTTTCCCACCCCATTTTAACAACAGTGCCGTCACCGGTTGCATATACATCCGTTCCCGGATGGGCCGAAAGTCCATGCCGGCATGAAACGGGTAGTTCCGTAAATAGGTCGATGCGCGTTCCATAACCGGAAGCGGTCTTGCGCAAATCCTTATTGGAAATGGGCTGAATGGCAGGGATGCAACGCAGCATCTCATCATGGTTCTTGCACATCTCCACCACATCATCGAACGAACGGGACTGGATATAAAGCTGCTTCGTGAGCATATCCATTTTCTGCGTAGTATTCACCACCAAATCGGAATTGGCCATATCCATCAGATGTTCGTAACGGTTTGTACCGCCGTATCCTGCCTTACGGATAGCCGAGGGAATAGGGTCGGCCTGGAATATTACGCGATACAGGTTATCATCGCGTTGCTGCACATCCTGCAATACTCCCATAGCCTCGTCCATTCTCCGCGAAAGGACGTTATACTGCGCCTGAAGCCGGCTGTTTTCTTTCCGCAGTTCCTTCTCGGACGGCGAACCGAAAATCAGCAACAGTACGATAAAGCTGCCGGCTCCCAGCCCCATACCGAAAAACAACCGGCGCAATATGCTCAACGCCCGTTGCCGGACGGTAGGATAAATTCGGTCGTAAGTCTGTGTCCGCGGATTATAAATGTAGTAAACTTGCGCATCGAGAGTAAATATTTCATTATCAATGCGACAAAAATACGAAAAACAAGCTATCTTTGCACAGTTTTTTCAAGAATTATAAGATTTATGATTTATGATTTATGATTTCATAGAAAGATGGGTCATAGAATGCGTAAGTCATAAATCGCAAGCTGTAAATCGGAAATCATAAATCATAAATAAGAAGTATGTTGACTGCAAATGAAATCAGAGACTCGTTCAAGAGTTTCTTCGAAAGTAAAGGTCACCAGATTGTGCCTTCGGCTCCTATGGTGATTAAGGACGACCCCACGCTGATGTTTACCAACGCGGGTATGAACCAGTTTAAAGATATTATTTTGGGGAATCACCCGGCGAAATATAAAAGAGTGGCAGACTCACAGAAGTGCCTGCGCGTCAGCGGAAAGCACAATGACCTGGAAGAAGTGGGGCACGATACGTACCACCACACCATGTTCGAGATGCTGGGCAACTGGTCGTTTGGCGACTACTTCAAGAAAGAAGCCATCTCCTGGGCATGGGAATATCTGGTCGATGTGCTGAAACTCGATCCGAAAGACCTCTACGCCACCGTATTCGAAGGCAGCCCCGAAGAAGGCCTGGAACGCGACAACGAAGCCGCTTCCTATTGGGAACAGTTCCTGCCGAAAGACCATATCCTTAACGGAAACAAACACGATAACTTCTGGGAAATGGGTGATACCGGCCCTTGTGGCCCGTGCTCCGAAATTCACGTGGATTCGCGTTCGGAAGAAGAAAAGGCCAAAGTACCCGGTTCGCAACTGGTGAACAAAGACCATCCGCAGGTTATCGAGATATGGACCTCGTATTCATGCAGTTCAACCGCAAGGCAGACGGCAGCTCGAAGGACTTCCCGCCAAAGTAATCGACACCGGTATGGGCTTTGAACGCCTGGTACGTACACTGCAAGGCAAGACTTCCAACTACGACACCGATGTTTCCAACCGATACTGAAAGCCATCGGCGACATGACGGGAGCCACATACGGCAAAAACGAACAGCAGGACATCGCCATGCGCGTAATTGCCGACCACATCCGTACAACGCCTTCTCCATCACCGACGGCCAGCTTCCGAGCAATGCCAAGCAGGTTACGTAATCCGCCGTATCCTCCGCCGTGCAGTGCGCTACGGCTACACGTTCCTCGGACAGAAGCAGGCTTTCATGTACAAGCTGTTGCCCGTACTCATCGAGAACATGGGCGGCGCATACCCCGAGTTGAATGCACAGAAAGAGCTGATAGCCAAAGTCATTAAAGAAGAAGAAGATTCTTTCCTCCGTACTTTGGAGACCGGTATCGTCTGCTGGATAAGACCATGGCGGATGCAAGCAGCCGGCAAGACCGAAATCAGCGGTAAAGACGCCTTTACGCTCTATGATACGTTCGGCTTTCCGCTCGACCTCACCGAACTTATCCTCCGCGAAACGGCATGACCGCCGACATCAAAGAGTTCGATGCCGAAATGCAGCAGCAAAAACAACGTGCACGCAATGCCGCCGCCGTTGAAACCGGAGACTGGATTACACTGCAGGAAGGCACTACCGAATTTGTAGGCTACGATTATACAGAATATGAGACATCCATTCTGCGCTACCGCCAGATAAAGCAAAAGAACCAGACACTGTTCCAGATTGTACTGGACAAGACTCCGTTCTATGCCGAAAGCGGCGGACAGGTAGGCGATACCGGCGTACTGGTCAATGAATTCGAAACGATTGAATCATCGACACCAAAAAGGAGAACAACCTTCCTATCCATATCACCAAGAAGCTGCCCGAACACCTGGAAGCACCGTTCATGGCATGTGTAGATACGGACAAACGTGCCGCCTGCGCCGCCAACCACTCTGCTACCCACCTGCTGGATGCCGCATTGCGCGAGGTATTGGGCGACCACGTAGAGCAAAGGTTCTTTGGTGACTCCGGACTCATTGCGTTTCGACTTCTCGCACTTCCAAAAAGTGACGGACGAGGAAATCCGCCAGGTGGAACACATCGTGAATGCCAAGATACGTGCCAACATCCCTCTGAAAGAGTATCGCAACATACCTATCGAAGAAGCCAAGGAACTGGGCGCCATCGCTCTTTTCGGCGAAAAGTACGGTGACCGTGTACGTGTCATCCAGTTCGGTTCTTCCATTGAATTCTGCGGTGGTACGCACGTAGCCGCTACCGGAAACATCGGAATGATGAAGATTGTATCCGAAAGTTCCGTTGCCGCCGGTGTCCGCCGTATCGAAGCCTATACCGGAGCACGCGTAGAGGAGATGCTCGATGCCTTTCAGGATACGATGCGCGATTTGAAAGCACTCTTCAACAACGCTCCCGACCTGTCAGGCGCCATCCCGCAAATACATCGAAGAGAACGCCGGTCTGAAGAAACAGGTGGAAGATTTCATGAAAGAGAAAGAAGCACAACTGAAAGAGAAACTTCTACAGAATATCCAAGAGGTGAACGGTACGAAGGTTATCAAGTTCTGTGCAGCCATGATACCCGCCGACACGGTTAAGAACATCGCATTCCAACTGCGCGGAGAGATTACGGAAAACCTTTTCTTCGTTGCGGGAACGGTATTCGAAGGCAAACCGATGCTGACAGTGATGCTGAGCGACAACCTCGTAGCCGGAGGACTGAAAGCCGGTAATCTTGTGAAAGAAGCCGCCAAGCTGATACAAGGCGGCGGCGGCGGTCAGCCCCACTTTGCAACTGCCGGCGGAAAGAACCCTGACGGCTTGAGCGCAGCCGTAGACAAAGTCCTGGAACTGGCAGGATTATAATCCGTAAGATTGCCGGAGAGGCAGATATTTCAACTTCAATTTACAATAAAAGGAGAAGCCATCGCTTCTCCTTTTGTTTTTCCCGCTAGCAACTCCTGCCCCGAAAGGCCCCGGCTTCTATTCCAACTTCAACAGGAAGTGCTCGCGATAAATGACCGTCACCCCCTCAGGCAGCAGTCCGGGCGAACAGAACGGGGTTACATTCTCTGCAAGCACGCATATCGCCGTAGCCACTCCGTCACTTCCGGCAAGGCTTCGCGTAAAGATTCTCTGCTCTCCGTCATAAGTAAACCGCCACAGCGCATGTACGTCCCCGTCTTCCCCTGCCATCGGAACTGTCTCGTAACTTCCCGTAAGAGTGCATCTTCCTTCCCGTAGATAGATTTCCAGCACTCCCTTATCCAGGTAATAGGAAGAGCCCTTGTCGGGTATCAACACATAATATCCGGAATCTTCCAGCCAGGAACGGCCGGAGAGTTCTTCCGACACCTTCACCCAACAGTTCCACGGGCGCATCGCCGCTGATTCCATACTCAATCCCTGCTTCGACATCTTATATTCCCGGCGCTCTTTCACCGTAATGCGCAATTGCGCACCGGACCCGGAACCGTCCATCACCCGCACTACCGTTTCTCCCGCCGCCAAAGTGTATGCTTATACGCCTGTAACCGTTGCTATCACCTGCAAACGTTACGGAAGCCACCGATTCATGCTCATTCGTCAAGGTATAAGCACCGTCGCCACCGTCTATGCCGAGCACCGTTTCCCCTTCGGTTTCAGAGAGGAAGAAAGCCAGAGACGAGACCAGGTTATCACATGTTCCAACCTGATAAATCGGTTCCGCACCCTCAAAAAGCACCACACTGCGATAATCGTCCTTACAGCCGGAAACGGCAAACAGCAACCATGCCAAAGTCAAAAGAAAATACTGTTTCTTCATAATCGTCAGATAACAATTGTTCTATCTGTAAAAATACAGAAAATAACGGAATACTGCATCATTATCCGTCTCTTTTTCAGCAGATCTGCTCTTTCGGATAGTTCACCAGATAGAGAGTGCCCGTGGCCCGGGTAAATGCTGTATAAAGCCAACGGAAATAATCGGGCGTCAGATATTCGTCCGTCATATACCCCTGGTCCAGAAAAACATTCTTCCACTGCCCGCCCTGCGCCTTATGGCACGTCACGGCATAGGCATACTTCACTTGCAAGGCATTGTAATAAGGGTCGGCTTTCATCTTCTTCATCCGTTCCCGCTTCACGGTGATATCGGCATAATCTTCGAGAACGGTATAGAAAAGGCGGTCGTTATCCGCCTTGGGCAGTGCAGGCGCATCGCTGTGCAACGTATCCAGCAGAAGATTTGCTTCCAGTTCGAAGTTGTCGTAATCGGGAAATTCCAGTGTGACATCCGCAAAACGGAAACCATACAGTTCGCGGGTGCGACGCACGCGGCGCACCACCGCTGTCTCGCCGTTGGCTATAAAGTCCATCTCCTTCTGTTTTTCCGTCCAGTAATAATTATTTTTCGCCACCATCAGCAAGTCGCCCGTATTCAGTTCATCTTCCCGCCAAAGTATCCGGGAGCGAATGCCGTTATTGTAGATATTGGCACGCTTGTTGGAGCGGCATATCACAATCGTCTCGTCCAGCCCGTCGCGGTCGTAACACGTTTCGAGCGCATCTATCAGTCATCGCCCGGCAGAACTTGATGTCGGCAAACCCCGCAACCTTTATCTTCGGCAGAGCCTCGCAGGCATCTTCGGTAATCAGTTGGCGCAGGCGCGTAGCGTTCCACAAATACCCGATTGCTGTTCCTGGCGTACCACTTGGGTCAAGTCCACTTCCTGCACCTCCAGTCCGTAGCCTTTCAAGCATCTGCAAACAGAGCGGGACTCTGCTCCTCGCCCACCGGCGGAAGCCTGTGCCGTATCTCCCATCAGCAAAAGGCGGCATCCCATACCCGAATAGACAAACTGCACCAGATCGTCCAGCAAACGCCCCGTGCCGAATGCCGAACCCGACAGACCGTCATTGGCAATCATCGACGACTCATCGACAATATATAATGTATGAGTTGTCAAATTATCGTTCACCGAAAAGTTGCCCGTCTCATTGGAAAAAGATTGCTGTCTATAAATTTTTTATGAATTGTAAACGCCGGATGTCCCGCATAAGCGGAGAAAACCTTCGCCGCCCGCCCCGTCGGAGCCAGTATACCGACTTCTGTTGCAGCTTGTCCAAAGTCCTGACCAGAGCGCCCACCAGCGAGGTCTTACCCGTACCTGCATAGCCACGGAGCAGAAAAACCGTCTCACTACGGGGCGCGAGAAGGAAGTCCGACAAAGATTTTATAGCAATTTCCTGCTCCGGAGTTGGTTGATAAGGAAATTTCTTAATTTGCCTTTCTAAATAGTTATTTATCATTTTTGTAAGAGAAAAAAGTAACGGGAACTGTCGTTTTTAAATTTATTTCTTTTATTTTTGCGGTGCGAATATAACAACTAAAAAACATATTTATCATGAAAACAGTTTTTAATATCGTTTTAGGCTTGTGTGCCCTGGCTTTGGTTTACATCTGCTATGCCAGCATCATGGTCCTATAAACTTTGAAAAAGCCAAGAAACAAAGAGACGCAGCAGTAATTGCCCGCCTTATCGACATTCGTAAAGCGCAGTTGGAATACCGTGGTTTGCACAACCAGCATATACTGCCAGCTTCGATACGTTGATTGACTTCGTAAAGAATCAGAAACTTCCGTTTATCTTCAAGCAGGGTGAATTGGACGACAAGCAGTTGGAAGACGGCTTGACTGAAAAGAAGGCTATCAACATCATCAATAAGGCCAAAAAGACGGGCAACTATGCAGAAGTCAAGAAATGGGGATTGGAAAACTTCAAACGCGATACCATGTGGGTAGCCGTGCTGGACACTATCTTCCCGAAAGGCTTCAATGCCGACTCTATGAGATATGTTCCTTTCGGCAACGGTGCACAGTTTGAAATGGCTATCAAGAACGATACTGCCAAATCCGGTGCTCCTTTCTGTCTGCTCGAAGTCAAGACTCCGTATGAAGTATATCTGAACGGTCTCGACAAACAGGAAATCGCTAACCTGAAAGATGTTCAAACCAAGTTGGGCAAATACTCAGGTCTGATGATCGGTAGCCTGGAAACAGCCAACAACAACGCCGGTAACTGGGAATAATCCACCGACACAATACGTATGATAGAAACGACTGATTTTAGTAAATCGGAACAATATACCTTATCCATCCGTCTGAGTACGGATGGATTTTCTTTTTCTATATTCAATCCGCTCGGCGAAGGCAGATTTCTTTCCACGAGCACGGAGTGGACGATTCCCTGTCCCTCACTGCCAACCTGAAACAGGCTTTCCGCGAAATGGACTGGCTGAAGAATCCTTTCCGCCGTATCAATGTCCTTATGGCAGGCAAGCGCTTTACATTCATTCCGTTGGAATTCTTTGAGGACGAACAGGCGGAAACCGTATTCTATCATAATCACTCCAGGCAAGACAACGAACTGGTGCAATACAACATCTTGCATAAGAACAATATAGTCGTACTGTTTGGAATGGACAAAAGCGCCTGCTCCCTTTTACGCGAACAGTATCCCGACGTCCGTTTCTATGCGCAGGCAAGCCCTCTCATAGAGTACTTTACGGCAAAGAGCCGCCTGGGCAATTGCCGGAATGTATGTGCACCTGTGCAAAGAAGCAGCAGAGATATACGCCTACGAACGCGGCCGGCTGGCATTCGCCAACACCTTTGCCTGCAAGGAGACAAACGACCGCCTCTATTACATTCTCTGTGTATGGAAGCAGCTCGGCATGACGCAGGAACGCGACGAGCTCCATCTCACCGGCGAACTGTACGACAAAGAGCAACTGCTTTCCGAACTGAAAAAATTTATCCGGCAGGTATTCATCATGAACCCTGCGCCAATCTCGACCTACAAGCCATCAACCTATGCGAGTAATAAGCGGAATATACAAAAGAAGGCGTTTCGACGTGCCCCATACTTTCAAGGCACGCCCCACAACCGATTTCGCCAAAGAGAATCTGTTTAATGTACTATCCAACTACATGGACTTTGAAGAAGGCGTACGCGCACTCGATTTATTTGCCGGCACAGGCAGCATCAGCATCGAGCTTGTGTCCAGAGGCTGCGACCAGGTAATCAGCGTAGAGAAAGACCGCGACCATTACGCTTTCATCTGCAAGGTAATGAAAGAACTCAAGACCGATAAATGCCTGCCTGTCCGCGGCGATGTATTCAGATACATACAAGGCAGCCGCGAACGGTTCGACTTTATCTTTGCCGACCCGCCGTACGGACTCAAAGAGCTTGAAACCCTGCCCGACCTCATTTTCGACAACAACCTGCTGAAAGAAGACGGCCTGTTCGTGCTGGAACATGGAAAAACCAATAACTTCGAGGAACATCCCTGCTTTTTGGAAAGAAGAATCTACGGCAGTGTCAATTTCTCTTTCTTCGGCATTCAAGCTGAAAGCTACAGTAACGGTGCCAGCAGCCGCACTATGCTTTCTGCCGCCTTACGGTGCCAGGGACGTTTCTCCCAATTCTTGGAGAACACCTGCACACATTCCCGCTGGTCCTGCAAGAATATCTCACGCATCTGCAATGCAGTCTCGGTGTCGTATATAAAGGCATTCACCTCAAAATTATGCTCGAAACTGCGGAAATCCACGTTCGTAGAGCCTACTGTGGACAATTCGTCATCCGATACCATGAGTTTGGAGTGCAGGAAACCTTTTTTATAAAAGTACACCTTGACACCTGCACGCAACGCCTCTGCCAGATACGAGCAGGAGCCCAGATGCGTCAGCCTGTTATCCGCACGATAAGGCAGCATAAGACGCACATCCACCCCTGCCAGTGCAGCCGTCTGCATGGCTACGAGCACGGCTTCCGTCGGGAGAAATAAGGAGTCTGTATATAAAAGTATTTCCGGGCGCCGGTTATCGCCATGACAAGTCCCTGCATGATTTCTTTCCAGGGACCTATCGGCTCAGCCGTTACAATCTGCGCCAGTGAAGTGCCGCAGGCATCCACCTTCGGGAAGTAGCGGGCAGACGTAATCAAGGTACGGTCTACAAAATACCAGTCGAGCAGAAAAGCCGTTTGCAGACCATGCACAGCCTTACCTTCCAGCAGCAGGTGCGTATCACGCCAGATGCCCCATGAAAAGCCGCGCATATAACGTTCGGCCAGATTCATTCCGCCTACAAAGCCCACGCGCCCGTCAATGACTACAATCTTGCGGTGGTTGCGGTAATTCACCTTGCTGGTGAACAAAGGGAAACGTACTTCAGGAAACTGCGCACTTCCACTCCCGCCTCGCGCATCTGTTCATAAAAGCGGTTGAGAACATGCCAGCATCCCACATCATCATAAATCACACGCACTTCCACTCCCTGCTTCGCTTTCTCCATCAGCACATCGCGCACCATACGGCCTATGGCGTCATCCTCGAAGATATAAACTCCATGTGGATGTGCCTGGTCGCCTTTGCAATTCGCGCAGCAAGGATTGAATCATGGAAAGTCCCCGCGTATAGACTTCCACACGGTTTCCATCGAAAGGAAAAGCCTGGTTGGTGTTGCGAAACAGAGAGATAAGGCGGCCGTAATTTGCCGGAAGCGCACAGGAATCCTGGGCAAGATATTCGGCCATCGGCTTCTTCAACAGACGGTTGTAACTCTTCTTGCCAATGACACGCACCCGCCTTTGGCTGCGGCCGAAGAAGAAGTAAAACACCAGTCCCACCACCGGAAGGAACATCAGCACCAATATCCACGCCATTGTCTTTACCGGATTACGGTTATCGAGAATGATAACCGTGATTGTTCCGATAATTGCGCCAAAATAGATAATATCGAATGCTACTGTGGCAATCAGGCCGGCTATGAAGTTCCAATCAAGCATACATTTGTCACAAGAAGAAATAAGTCCCGAATAAAAATCAAAACAGATTTTAAAAACAAATATATGAAAAAGGAAGGAAGTTTTACGACCTATTACATTGATTAACATTAGAACGGACGCCGCCCGCCGCCAAAGCCACCCCGATGGCCGCCCGGACCGGGGCCGCCGAAGCTTTGCCTGCCACGCATGCTTTCGCGCGCACCCTTACCGCCAAAAATATTCAAACGGTAAATGAAATGCAGCATGCAGTAGCTGTTGACACCATTATAAGACGACACCGACCGGCCATCCGCCGTCAACGAGCGGCTGATGTTGCTCTGTTGTTTCAGGATATCGTACATCTCGAAGCTCACAGTCGCCGCACCTTTCAGGAACGATTGCGAAAGTTGCGCGTTCCAGATCAACTCGTTACGGTTCATGCTGCTGTCCGTATAGCCGCGGCGGCTTTGATTGGTGATATTGGTGGAAAGCGTCATCTTCCAGGGCATCGTGATATTGGTCAGCGCACCGTAGGAGAAGTATAGGATTCTGGTTATTCTCCGGGCGCAATTTGCTGCGCTCTGCCGTATATGAAACCGAACCGTTCACTCCGAATTCAAACCAGTCGTTGCGGTAGGCCCCGTTCACCCGCTCGCTCAGCATAAGTTCGGTGGTGGTATTCTTGTTATCCTGTTTCGTATTCTGATCGTATAGGAAAGCCACGTTGTTATTGTATCTGAGTTGCGAAAAAGAGTTTACCGTAAACTTCTTGTTCTTCAACGCCGTATTGAATCCGAACATACCGAAAGCGCTCCAGTTGCCGTTGATATTCTTGGGGGTAGTGGTCCGTCCGCCGGTTTGCTCGTTGTACACCGTACTGTTGCTGATGCTGTTCTGCGTGGTCGAGAAGCTGAGATGTGTCATCATTCCGCGCTGCAACTCCCCATTATAAGTATTGTAGAAGAGGCGCATATTGTGCGTAAATGCCGGCTTCAGTCCCGGATTTCCGACTCTGATATTCAGCGGATTCGAGTTGTCGGCAATAGGCAGCAGGTTCTCCATGCTCGGCTGACTGCTGCGTCCACGATACATAAAACGCAACTGGCTCACTTTAGAAAAACGGTAACGGAAATCAATGTTCGGGCAAAGTTGAATACGTTTCGGGCCGTATCAATCATATAATTCCCCGCGCTTATAGGACAATACCGAATGCTGCGGCTGGAAGACATCCCCGCACTCAACTGAGTACTTCTCACGGATGAAGCGCAACGACACGGACGCATCGTGGTTGTAGTATCTGTACTCCGCATATTTGCCCAGGCTATCCACGGCATGCGACTCGTATCCGGACGGCAAAGGCCCGTTGATGTCCCACTCCGGATAGTCCAGCATATCGAATGTGGTCTTGTCGCTCTCGCTGTACTTGTATTGGAACTGATAGCTGAACTGCAGGAAAGTGGCGCGTGCAATCGGTTCGCTGTACGTAACCTGGGCGCTATAATTATAATTGTTGGTAGGTGTTGTGATATACTGGTTGCGATACAGCACGGAGTCTCCGCCCAACGCGTTCAATATCTGGTAATAGCGGGTTTCCGACTGCCTGTACTGGTCGTTGTCGTTGTCGCCGTAGCTAAAGCGTCCGCGGAAGGTTATGTTACGTCCGCGGTTATTCAGCTTCCTGTTGAGTTGCAGCGTGGCGGATGTCGAAATGCTTTTGCTTTTGGTCAGAGAAGCATCATTCGTTGCATTGACACGGATATTTTCCAAAGGGTCGTCTTCCAGCTTGTCGAAGTCGAGAAAATCGTTCGGGTTGGCAATCAGGCTATACGGGTCCGAGTTGAATGTTCCCGATTCCGAACCGGAAGTACCGTTTGTCTTGCCGTAAGAGAAGTTAGGACGGAAAATGATATTCGTCATCGAATCCGGCTTCCACTCCAGACGGAAGTTGGCAAAGACATCCGAATTCTTGTTCTTGTTGACAGCGTTCGAATTGGAGTATGAACTTCCGTTCTGCAGGAAACGTTCCGAAGAGTTGGTACTGATGATGTCCGCACCTTTATAATCATAGCGGACACTACCGTCGAGCTCCAGCTTTGAAGTCTCCGTCGCAAAGTTCGCTCCCAGTGTTTTCGTGGCTACCAAACCGTTGTTCCTGCGCCAGCGCGGACCGCCGCCACCACCGGAGAATCCCTGGTCGTTGACATTATTGGCAGAACCAATCAAAGAGAATTGCGTCTTATCGACAATGTAATTTACCATCATGCGTGCCATATAACGGTCTTCCGTACCATAAGCCGCATCCGCATTGCCGAACCATCCCTTATTCATACCCTTCTTTATGGTAAGGTCGAGCACCGTCTCCTCTTCACCGTCATCTATACCGGTGATGCGTGCCAGGTCGGACTTCTTATCGTAAGTTTTCAGTTTATCAATGATATCCACCGGCAAGTTCTTCAAGCCCGTCTTTATATCGCCCCCGAAGAACTCTTTGCCGTCCACCATGATTTTCTTCAGCTCCTTGCCGTTAATCGTCACATTGCCGTCATCATCGATTTCCGCACCAGGCAGTTTCTTCACCAGTTCTTCCAGCATCGCCCCTTCCGGCGTGCGATAGGCAGAGGAACTGTACATCAGCGTATCTTCCACCACCTGCACTTGCGGCGCTTCTGCCACTACCACAGCCTCGGCAAGCATAATGGCATCCGTTTCGAGCGTTATCGTACCCACATTTTTATTGCGCACGTTGGCGTAGAGATGCAGCGGTAGAAACTTATTCTTAAAACCTATATAGGAAACTTTCAGCACATATTTCCCCGCATTCACCTTCGGCAGGGTAAAGTAGCCGTTTCCCGTAGTGGCAACACCGGCTGCATAAGCGCTGTCCGGCAACGATAGCAATTGAATGGTAGCTTGCACCGCAGGCTCGTTCGTGTCTTCAAGCACGCGGCCGGATACGGTGATGTTTTTGGTTTGTGAAAAAGCAGACAATGCCGTTGCCAGCAACAGCACCGCCGCAGTGATAATTTTTTTCATGCCCTGTCTTCTAAATAATCAACACTGTTTATTTGTAACTGATTCTTTTGACAAAAGTACGGGCAAAAGGTTTAACGGGCTACAGAATGATTTTGTTTAATTACCGGTTATTCCGCTTGAACAGGTTGTCCACGGTCGCTTTCTTTATGCCGAATTCAAGGCAGAGGACGTTCATAATCAGGAATATCAAAAAGAAGAAGAATCGACGGACATAATATCGCCCTGCGCCACCCTGTACAGCATGCCTCCAAAAATAAAGAGCACGGTAAGGAACATCGCATTGCGCGTGGCTTTGTTGCGTATCTCCTCTGTCGCCTTGCATTCGCCTTTCGTCAGCGCAAAAAGTATCATCAATGCCCCCAACATCATCAGGAGTTTGGAGCACTCTTTATAAAACAGCAGATTGGCATCTGTAACCCTGCCCGTCAGCATCATCAGGAACGAAGGAACAAGGCCAGCGCAATTACGAAATAGCCCAACGGACGGCAGTATACGGGAAGTAAAGCTCTCGTTTTCTTACATACAAATTAAAGGTTACGGTGCGGACACCTTACAAATACATAGATTTTCGGAAACAAAGATAACGTTTTATTGTTGAAAGAACTATCTTTGTAGCATAATAAATAAAGAGAGCAATGCTCCCTTCCATAATTTACAACTTCTAATCCGTAATAAGTCAAATGAGTAAACAAGAAGTAATCCTCTGCAAGGAGTTGGAAAACGACCTGACGCATGCCATCGGAAAATGTCCTCACGACAAGCTTTTCATCCTTACCGACGAACATACGCACCGCCTTTGCCTGCCGCAACTGCAAAGCATCCCCGCACTGGAAAATGCCGCCGAAATCATTATCGGAGCAGAAGACGTGCACAAAATCTGGAGACGCTGGCTTCCGTGTGGCAGGCTCTGAGCGAACAGGGAGCCACCCGCCATTCGCTCTTGATAAACCTGGGCGGCGGAATGGTCACCGACCTCGGCGGCTTGCGGCTGCCACTTCAAACGCGGCATTGCATACATCAACATCCCTACCACCTGCTTGCCATGGTAGACGCATCCGTAGGCGGAAAA
>ENA-OQHP01000122-OQHP01000122.1-human-gut-metagenome-genome-assembly--contig:-NODE-122-length-24959-cov-2.373389_pt1 | contig 24959 bp, 31 predicted proteins | sample MGYA00242563_ERZ504717 | MGnify/ENA primary metagenome ERZ504717 (study PRJEB26092, sample SAMD00036212) | human gut metagenome | host: Homo sapiens | study: EMG produced TPA metagenomics assembly of... | reverse complement strand
GGTTCTCTTAGTAAGAGAACCCAAAAAGACATACATAAAAAGTAATGTTTTGATGGTAACAGAAAATAGTATGGAGCTTGGAAAATTAAGCGTTCCTTTCAAATCAAGACATAACGGGCGAAGCGCCTAAGTTACTGCTCTGCAGTTCAATCGCTTCTAGCTCAGACCTGGGGTCAAATGAAGGAATCACGCCAATGGCGGGAATAGGAAAAGAATACCCTGAACTCAGTTGGTATTATCTGTATCTTTCCAACAAAGAACTGAAACGCTATATCAGTGTTTTCAGTGGCAGGAAAGCTGTTCGGCTTCGTACACCATCAGGTACCGTAGAAGAGAGATTTTTTTGCTTCAAGGTGTTTTCTTACACTGCCACCGATCATAGGAAACGTTTCGAGCAATGTGCTTATACCAAAGAGGAATATACCGCTCGCCGTGACTCTGCCCGGGTGGTGAAAGAGGCTTTTGCTACCGGCTCCACTCAGAAACTGAATACGTTGACGAACGAGAAAGGGATTGAAGGCAACGGTTGGCTGTTTGTATGTGCCCCCTTGGGGCAGTTGGAATGTATTCTGTCTGCCATGCTTCCCCGCCAGTATCTGGTGACGGACTATAACACACACCGTGCGGCAGTAATTCCTCAACGTCAGATGGAGGAATTATCTATCTGTATGAATCCATGCCTTACAATATCGAGCTGATGAACCGGCCTTTGGAGGACTATCTTCAGAAAAAGCAACGAATCCGTATTACCGGTGGTGTCTTTCGGGGGAAAGAGGGATGTATCATGCGTTTGCACCGCAATACAAGGCTGGTATTCGCTTTTGGCAATATGACGGTGGCAGTGAGCTATCTTCATGCGTTTCCGTTTGAAAAAATTGATTAGTTTAATTAAAGCCATCCATACATTCCTTGCAGGACGATGGATGGCAGATAAGACTACAGACGCAATTAAGGTTGCAAGTCTATATATTCAGCTGTGACATGGAAACATGGACAGGCTTTTTGCGGATTCAAGTCATGATGGCCTACAATCAGTGCCTTGGGATAACGTTGATGCAGTTGTTCAATCAGTTTTCTCAGCGTAGCCTTTTGTGCTTCCGTCCGGGTGTCTTTCGGCGTTGTTCCGCCATCATCCAGTCCGCCTATGTAGCATATACCTATACTGTGGCTGTTGTGGTGCTCGCAATGTGCTCCAACCAACTCTTCCGGGCGTCCGGCTTCTATCATTCCGTCTGTAGGAATCACATAGTGGTAACCACAGCACTTCCAGCCCAATGAACGATGGTAGCGGTCAATGTCCTCCGTTCGCAAGGCACTGCCCGCCTTGTTGGCAGAGCAGTGCACGATAATCAACGAAACCGTTCTCATAAGCCGCTTCCAAGCGCTCCTCCGGCAGCGCCTGTAATGAGCAACTCAATGATGCGGACGATGTACAGCAGTACATTTTTCCAGTTCTTTTTCATACGCTTTGTCTTTAAATAGATGAATAATATAAGTTCCATGACATTAAAAGATTCGTGGATTCATTTTATATTCCATATCTGCAAATGTCTCCTTGAGTTTGCGACACGGGGTAAACACGATGTGCGCGCCTTGATGTTTTTCTTGGAGAACAAAGCCTCCGAAGCGGCTCCTTCGCATTTCAGGGAGACACTGAATGTTCCGAGGCCGTCCAAGGTGACTCGGTCGCCTTGGGCAAGATGCTCGGACAGGCGGTTGAAGACTTCCTCCAGCACCGCTTCCATCATGCCGTGTGGGAAAAAGCGGAGATGTTCCGTCACTTTCTTTACGAGTTTCTTATGCGAAACCGTTTCGTTGGCCACACACTTTGCGTATGCTTTCTTGGGCATCGTCCTGTCGGACGCATTTCCCATCGAGAAAACGTGGTATTTTATCATAATGACGGATTGTTTTCATTCGTGGAAGCCGGGGTCTTTCCTTTGGCGGCATCCAAGTCGACTGTGCCTTTACCGGCCTTTTCGGCCTTCAGGGTGGCGGCTTGGGCTATGCGGCTTGCTACGGGATTGAAAGCGGCGCGGGAACGAAGATTTTGGAAGTCTTCTCCCGGCGTGAACACAATGTTGACGGCGGTGATGTTGCTTTCTGTAAATTTCTTCAGGTCTTCCGCACCTTCCGAGCCTATAGAAATCCAGAAATTACCTAATTCTGCCAGTTGTACTTTTTTGCCTTCCAGAAGCATTTCTACAAGGCACTCGCACATATCGGCTATTACACCTTTTACCGTTCCGCGAGTGAATACGCCATTGTGGTCGGCAATGTGTTTGACAAACTGGCTGAATGGCATGATTTCAGAAACTTGAGCTTTTGCATACGCTTTTTGGGCGGCATCGACATCCATCGGGTTGCCCATCATAAATACACTGTAATCAATCATGATAAAATAAAGTTTAAAAGTTTTGTGTTTCCGGGATGTTCGTTCATCCTTCCGACACGACAAAATTAATGCGGGGAAATACCGTAAAAAAATCTATTTATTATCGTTTACTAACTGTTGACTGCCGTTCACTAGCTATTGACTGACCGTTAACTACCCGTTGACGAATCATTCAAACAATAAGCTTATGGATAGTGAGACACACTTCAGCATCGTCTTCAACATTTATGGAGCAGCAACCAGATTCTTCCCAATGCTACTTCCGCCACACAGAATTATTATGGTGATGAGGCGGAACTAGAGAAGGATGATGTAAGCATGGACAAGGAACCTGCTTTATCTCCCGAGCTATGCGCCTTTTCTCTTATATAAATAAGGTGGAGGATTTACGTATCTATCTGGTACAGATAGCAGAATGTACCAATGCGGTGGAACTGGCCAGGGTTATAGTTAAGATGGGCGAACGGGAACCGAAGATTACTTCGGAAGAGATGGTGAAGGAGCGTTTTATCTCGTTGTTCTTTCCTCTCACACCTTTGTTCGTATCGGTCAAGACTGTCAGTAATATCCGTGCGCGTATCAATAACGCTTGGGCAAGACGACCGAGAAAGCGGTTATGACCGGAGGTGAAAAACTGGTGAAAAGTGTGGAAAAAGTAAGATATGTTCGTGGGCAAAGTAAGTTCACTTACTTTGCTGTTTAAGTCTACTTACTTTGCTTGGGAATATATCTTACTTTTCGTTAAATAAGCATTAAAAGATAATCCAATTTTTGACCCAATTTATAGGGAAACTGCTTTAATGCGGTTTTCTTTATAGGATGTGTCAAAATGAGATGCTAATCCTAATAAATCCATGTTTAATTTACAGCAATTCATTGCAGACCATGTGATTTGTCGTCCGACAAGTATGTTTGCAGCAGATATTGAAGCTAATAAAGAAACGCTTCAAGCAGAAATAAGGAATAAAAGTGTATGCGTCATAGGAGGTGCCGGTTCCATCGGTTCTTCTTTCATTAAAGCAGTCTTGCCGTTCAAGCCCTCCAAACTGATTGTAATAGACCTGAACGAGAACGGATTGGCAGAACTGACACGTGACCTGCGTTCCACATACGGCATGTATGTACCTGCGGAATATCGGGCATATACCTTGAACTTTGCCGATCCTATCTTTGAAGGATCTTCCGTGAGGAGAAAGGCTTTGACATTGTGGCGAATTTTTCAGCTCACAAGCATGTCCGTAGTGAGAAGGACAAATATTCGGTACAGGCACTCATTGAAAACAATGATATCAAGGCAAAAAGATTCCTTGACCTGTTGGCCGTTTACCCGCCTAGGCACTTCTTCTGTGTCTCCACTGACAAGGCCGCCAATCCGGTGAATATCATGGGAGCCAGCAAACGTATTATGGAAGATATGATTATGGCGTATTCTTCCAAGTTCAAGGTGACCACCGCCCGTTTTGCCAATGTAGCTTTTTCCAACGGTTCTTTGCCGGATGGCTGGATACAGCGTGTCATGAAAAAGCAGCCGTTGGCTGCACCCAATGATGTGAAACGCTACTTTGTTTCTCCGGAGGAAAGCGGCCAGATATGTATGCTTGCCTGCATACTAGGTAAGAATGGTGAAATATTCTTCCAAAGTTGGGTGAAAGACAGATGCTCACTTTCTCTTCCATTTGTGATGAGTATATAAAAGCGGTTGGCTGCGAGAAAAAAGAGTTTGCAACGGATGAGGAAGCGAAGAAATTTGCTTCGGATATGACTTTTGATAATAAGGATTACCCAGTGGTGTATTTTAAAAGTGATACAACAGGTGAGAAGGCATACGAGGAGTTCTATGTTTCTGGTGAGAAATTAATATGGATCGTTTTTGCAGCCTGGGGGTGATTGAGGAAGTGGTGAAACGGCCGATGACTGAGATAGATGCATTCTTTACTGAAATGGAGAATATATTTGCCGAACCGGATTTTACCAAAGAAGAGGTGGTTATGGCGATAAAGCGTTTCATCCCCAACTTTGAACATGAGGAAAAGGGGAAGAATCTGGATCAGAAAATGTAATTAAAACGATATACAGCTATGAATAACAACGCTGAAATCTGTGAATTCATTCACCATCTTTTTGGAACACAAGATTTTGTTCCTCTGAGTGCTCCCAAGTTTATCGGAAACGAGAAAAAATACCTCAACGAATGTATTGATACGACTTTCGTGTCAAGTGTCGGTGCTTTTGTTGACCGCTTTGAGCACGATATGGCTGTGTACACCGGTGCCAAGCGTACCGTAGTCTGTGTGAGTGGTACCAATGCCCTTCACATGGCCATGCTGCTAGTGGGTGTAGAACGCGATGATGAGGTGCTCACCCAAGCTCTGACCTTCATCGCTACTTGCAATGCTGTCACTTATATCGGAGCATATCCTGTTTTTATTGATGTGGACAAAGAAACGATGGGACTTCGCCCCGAGCTGTCAAGGCATGGCTGGAGAGGAATGCTGAACTGAAAGAAGGAGTTTGCTATAACAAGCGTACCGGTCGTCGTGTAAAAGCTTGTATTCCCATGCACACTTCGGCCATCCCGTAAAAATAGATGAACTGGCGGATATCTGCCGTGAGTGGCATATCGAATTGGTTGAAGACGCAGCCGAAAGTATCGGCAGTTTTTATAAAGGTCGCCATACCGGTACATTCGGAAAGGTGGGTGCTATTAGCTTTAATGGAAACAAAACCATCACTACAGGTGGTGGAGGCATGTTGCTTTTCCAGGATGAAGAACTGGGCGCATACGCCAAGCACCTTACTACCCAGGCTAAGATACCTCATCGTTGGGAGTTTCGTCATGACCATATTGGTTATAATTACCGGATGCCGAATATCAATGCCGCTCTAGGTTGTGCCCAGTTGGAGAATCTAGACCGCTATGTGGCAGATAAGCGTGAAACAGCAGCCTGCTATGCTGAGTTTTTCAAGGGTAAGGAAGATATTACTTTTTTACTGAACCTGCTGATTGCAAATCGAATTATTGGCTCAATGCGGTGGTACTAAAGGATAAGGCGGCTCAACTTGATTTTTTGGAGTACACAAATGATCATGGTGTGATGACCGTCCCGTTTGGGAACTGATGAATCGACTGCCCATGTTCGAGCATTGCGAAACGGACGGGCTGGAGAATACCGAGTGGCTGGCTGACCGGGTGGTGAATATTCCTAGTAGTGTAAGATTAGATAAATGAAAAAAATCGCAGTTGTCACTGGTGCACGTTCAGAGTATGGACTGCTACGTTGGGTGATAGATGAGATACATCATGCTACTGAGTTACAGTTGCAGCTTATCGTTACAGGCGGACACCTGTCTCCCGAACAGGGGTTGACTTATCGTTGTATTGAGGAGGACGGATATGATATTGATGCTAAGTCGATATGTTGTTGTCCTCGGATTGTGCTTCTGGTATAGCGAAATCTATGGGGATGTGCAGTATTGGGATGAGCGATGCTTTTCTGCATCTTCAGCCTGATATGATTGTTGTCTTAGGTGATAGATATGAGTTGCTTCCCATAGTTGGTACTGCTTTGGTGATGCGTATTCCGATAGCTCATATTTCAGGAGGTGACATCACTGAAGGAGCTATTGACAATGAAGTGCGCAATGCTGTTACAATGATGTCTACACTCCACTTTCCGGGTACTCAAACTTCTGCAGCCCGTATTGGTAGGATGATTGGAACTATGAAGAATGTTTTGTTGTAGGTGAGACCAATTTAGATAATTTTTTACGTTTGTCGCTTTTGTCAAGGAATGAATTAGCAGAGTCTTTAAATATTGATTTAGGTAAAAAATGGATATTGATGACTTACCATCCGGTAACTAAAGAAAGCCGTGAGAAGAATCTTTTCGATGTAAATAGTTTACTCCATGTGCTCCAGTCGTTAGGTGATGACTATGAAATACTAGTTTCTAAGTCTAATACAGATTTATATGGTTCGGATATTAATCAACTTTTAAATGATTATGTATGCAATAAGCCTTGTTTTCATTTGTTTACCTCGTTAGGACAGAAGTGTTATGTCAGCCTTCTTCCTCAGTTATATTGTATGATAGGTAATTCGTCCAGTGGAGTATATGAAACGGGTTATTGGAAGTTGCCTACGATTAATATAGGACATCGTCAAGAAGGCAGATATATGACTCTAACATTATTTGTTGCGATAATTGTTCTGAGTCTATTATTCAGTCTTTAAAGAAAATTGAAACAGACGAATTCAGCAAATGTTAAAGTATATTGATAATCCTTATGGTGATGGCAATGCTTCCAAACGTATTGTAGAACAGATAAAAATGTATTTTAATGCAGTTAAGTAATCTAAAAACACCTTGTTTTATTTTGGATTCGGATAAGTTGGTATCTAATGTTTTGGAATTTAAAAGAGCTTTGAACAGTCGCTTTTCAAACCATTGCATTGGATACTCAATTAAGACGAATTCACTTCCTTATATGTTGCACATGCTTAATGAGTTGGGATGCTATGCTGAAGTAGTATCTTATACAGAGTATGCATTAGCTTTGCAAGTTGGTTTTGAGAAGAGCCATATTGTATATAATGGTCCAGCTAAAGATAAGGAGACTTTTTTAGATGCAATAAAGAATGGTGCATATGTAAATATAGATACAAAACGTGAAATAGAATGGTTGAATGATTTGAACAAACAGCATTCTTATAAGGTCGGCATTCGTGTCAATTTGAATTTAGGGAAGATTTCGCCAGAAGATGCTAAAGAGGGTGAATCGGATAGCAGATTTGGTTTTTCGTTTGAGAATGGAGAACTGGAAGAAGCAATAAATAAGATTCAATTATGCAAAAATGTAAAACTTGGAGGTTTGCATCTGCATCGTACTTCATTGACTCGTTCTTTAAATGTTTATAGGAATATTTGCAAATATGCTATTCGGATCATTAATTCATTAGGTCTAGAACTTGATTATATTGATGTTGGTGGTGGTTATTTTGGTGACAAGCCTAATGCACCTACTTATAAAGAATATGTGGACACTATCTATTCAAGTTTGTTAGAGGAAGGGATTGATGTTTCTAAAATGAAAGTCATAGTGGAACCAGGAAATGCAATAGTTGCTTCACCTTTTAGTTTTTATCGGAGATCATTGATACAAAAAAATAGGTGACTCTCAAATTATAGTAACTGATGGTTCTCGTAATGATGTGGACCCTTTTTTCCTGAAAAAAGACTATTTTAAATCTTTCATCAGAAAGCAAGAGGAAAAAGTGTTCATTGATTCACAAATGGTTGTAGGATGTAGTTGTTTGGAGTATGATAAGCTTTTTACACTTCAAAATCAGCCATTACTAAATGTCGGTGATAGAATACTTTACCAAAATGTCGGTGCATACACTATGACTTTATCACCATTGTTCATTCGATTTTTTCCTAGAGTTTATTTGAAAACTTTAAATGGTTATGAGATAATTAGAGAGGAATGGACTGTCAATGATTTAAAGCAATAACAATAAACTTTATAGTTATGAATAATATTCTGTGTTGTAATGCGGGCCGTAGAGGGCGTTTAATGATAGATATGCGTAAGACTATCGGTGATAGTGGTAATGTGGTTGCTACAGATAACTGGTCGGTAGCCCCAGCAATATTTTCGCAAACAAGCAATATGTAGTTCCTAAAATTACACATCCAAATTATATTCAAGAAGTACTTGGTATTTGTAAGAAAGAAGATATTAAAGCTATTTTTACTTTAATCGACCCTGAAATAGATCTTTTAGCATCAAATAAAAAGAAGTTTGAAGAAATTGGTGTTCTTCCTCTTTGTCCTTCTAAGCAAACTGCTGATTTGTGCTTGATAAGTACAGCATGTACCTGTATTTAAAAAATCATGGTGTTAATACACCGCTTACTTTCCATGAATTAGATGATTTCAAAGCTGCATACTTCAAAGGTGAAATTCAATTTCCTGTTTTCATCAAACCACGTACAGGTAGTGGTAGTGTTGGAGCGCATAAGGTCAATACCATGCAGGATTTGGAAAACTATTATGCTGAGAATGCTTTCGATTATATCATTCAGGAGTTTATGCAAGGTGATTGCGATGCAGATGCTTATATTGATTATTATTCAAAGGAAGTGGTTTCTATTTTTTCAAAAAAGAAAATTGAAACTCGTATCGGTGGGGCCAGTAAAACTATTTCATTCAAAGACCAGCGTTTGTTTGACTTCGTGCAGTCTTTTATGCATCTTTTCGACTTTGCTGGAGCAATTGATATGGATTTCTTTTTTAGAGATGGAGAGTACTATCTGTCTGAAATAAATCCTCGTTTTGGCGGAGCCTATTTGCATGCGTATGGTGCTGGAGTTGATTTCTTTAAACTGATCATCAATAACATTAATGGTGTTACCAATGAAGTTTGCATTGGTGATTATGATGAAGGTGTGCTCATGTTGATGTATGATGATGTAGTCATAACTAAGGAAGTTGACCTTTTAAGAGATTATCATGATTAATCACGTTTATATAATAGCCGAAGCCGGAGTGAATCACAATGGTCGGTTGGATTTGGCTCTTCAGCTCTGTAATGCTGCCAAAGATGCGGGAGCTGATGCCGTGAAATTTCAGACATGGAAAACAGAGAAGATTGTTACTCGGAATGCTGAATTGGCTGTTTATCAGGAGAATAACATATCCGATAAGACCAAATCACAGTTTAAGATGTTGAAAGAACTTGAATTGAGCTATGATAATTTTGAAGTAGTGAAAAATCATTGTGATGAGATAGGTATCCAGTTCCTTTCTACTCCTGATGAAATAGATAGTCTAGACTTTCTTTGTAATTTTAATTTGCCTTTCATCAAGCTGGGATCGGGAGATGTTACCAATATTCCTTTTCTTCGTCTTGTTGGTAGCAGACATATTGATGTTGTCCTTTCTACAGGAATGTCGTATCTCGGTGATGTAGAGATAGCATATCGCACCTTGATAGAAGCAGGAGCTAAAAGTGTTTCTTTACTTCATTGTACTACTAACTATCCATGTCCCATGCATGAAGTAAATCTTCGGGCTATACAAACTCTTAAGGATGCATTTCATTGTTCCGTAGGTTATTCAGACCATACAATGGGTGTGGAAGTACCTGTTGCAGCTGTAGCAATGGGAGCTGAAATCATAGAGAAACATTTTACGCTTGATAAGGAAATGGACGGTCCTGACCACAAAGCCTCCCTCAATCCCGAGGAACTCAAACAAATGGTTGTCGCCATCCGTCATATAGAACAAGCTTTAGGTGATGGCATCAAACAGCCTAATGAGAGTGAGAAACAAATTTCAGAAGTAGTGCTCAAACGTATTGTGGCGGCTACACCAATAAAGGAAGGTGAGGTGCTCTCGGCGGATAATATGACTGTGAAACGCAGTACCGTTGGTTTGAAAGCTTCTTTATGGGATTTGGTAAACGGGCGTATAGCTACCTGCAATTATGCTATAGACGAACCTATTATCATTTAAAAATAGACAATAGTAATGAATATACTTGTAATAATTCCTGCACGTGGTGGAAGTAAAGGAATACCTCACAAGAATGTTAAGGAATTAAATGGAAAACCGTTGATATGCTATAGCATTGATGCGGCTCGTCAGCTTACCACCGATGAGAATATTTGTGTTTCTACTGATGATGATGTCATTATCAAGGTTGTAGAGGATTATGGCTTGAAAGTTCATTTTAAACGCCCTGCAGAGTTGGCTACAGATTGTGCAGGAACAAATGGAGTACTGCTCCATGCTTTGGAGTTTTATGAGAAACAAGGTCGTAAATATGATGTAGTAGTTTTGTTGCAACCCACTTCTCCTTTTCGTGAGACTAAATCATTGAAGGAGGCTGTGGCTTTGTATACTTCTGACATAGATATGGTTGTTTCGGTGAAAGAAGCGGCAACTAATCCATATTATAATAGTTTTGAGGAGGATGCTGAAGGCTTATTGGTCATCAGCAAAGGGATGGTACTATTGAACGGCGTCAGGATGCACCTAAGGTATGGGAGTTTAACGGTTCTATTTATGTGATTAATAGCACTCGCCTTAAAGAAGTAGGTTTGTCCAAACTCAATAGAATACGTAAATATGTTATGGATGATCTTCATTCAATAGATATTGATAGTATGTTTGACTGGTATATGGCGGAAAAGGTAATCAGTAGTCATCTTATTGAAAATTAATTTATATGAATTGCTCTCATATTATTCTCCAATCTTTCTCTATTATTGATGCCATTCGCTGCATCAATGAGATTCACAATGAACCACTGGTGCTCTTTGTGGTAGATGAGAACAAAAGGATGCAAGGTACCCTTACCGATGGTGATGTGCGTCGTGCCTTGATTAAAGGTATAGATGTGGATGCTCCTATTAGTGAGGCCATGCATCGTAATTTTAACTTTTTACGTCGCGGAGTGAACGATAGAGTGGAGGATATTCACCACCAACGTGATTTAAGGATGCGTTTGGTACCCATACTTGATGAAGAAAATCATATTTGCGAAATCATCAATTTGGAACATTATGTAACTAAATTGCCAATTGATGCTGTATTAATGGCCGGTGGTAAGGGGGAACGCCTTCGTCCGTTAACGGAGAAAACTCCTAAGCCCCTAATTAAGGTAGGTGACAAGTGTATCATTGATTATAATATTGATCGTTTGCTTTCATACGGTTTGAATCATATATCTGTAACGGTTAACTATCTTGGCGACCAGATTGAGGAACATTTCCGGGAGGAACGCGATGGGGTGAAGATAGTTACTGTGCGTGAACCGAAATATCTAGGTACCATTGGCAGTATCAAGTTCGTGGAAACTTTTTACAATGATACGGTGCTGGTAATGAACTCAGATCTCTTTACGAATATTGATTTTGAGGATTTTTCCTTCATTTCTGTCAGCATGATGCCGACATGAGTGTGGCAGCTGTGCCCTACGTAGTGAAGGTGCCATACGGTGTGTTCAATCTCGAAGGACGAGAAATCAAGGGCGTTACCGAGAAACCTACCATCAGTTATTATGCAAACGCCGGTATATACCTTATCAAACGCAAATTGCTTGACCTTATTCCTGATGATATCTTCTTTAATGCCACTGACTTCATGTATAAACTCATAGAACAGGGATACAAGGTGATTCGCTATCCTATTAGTGGATATTGGCTGGATATTGGTCAGCATGATGAATTGGCGAGAGCAAGAGAGATGGTGAAACATTTGAAATAAATTTAAAATACAACATACAATGAAAGTAATAGCAGTAATTCCTGCGCGCTATAAGTCTACGCGTTTTGAAGGTAAACCGTTAGTAAACCTTTGTGGTAAACCTATGATTTGGTGGGTTCATCATCAGCTTTGTCAAGTAAAAGGATTGAGTGAAATTTATGTGGCAACGGATGATGAACGTATTAGAAAGGTTTGTTCGGATTATGGAATTAAATATGTGATGACTTCAGATAGTCATCCCACGCATCTTGATCGCTTGGCTGAATTCGCCGAAAATATAGAGTCTGATTTTTATATTAATATTAATGGTGATGAACCTTTGATGATGCCCGAATATGTAGAACGACTTTTACCTACTTCCGACTTGAATCCTGTTGATTTTTATTTTGCTAATGCTATGACTAAAATAAAAAAGACAGTGGAGGTGGCGGACATTTCTCGTATAAAGGTGGTAACGGATAATTTAGGATATGCAATGTATATGGCTAGGACTCCTATTCCATATCCAAAGGCCAGCTCGGATTTTGACTATATGAAATTTGTTGGAATACAATGTTTCTCACGTTCTGCCTTGCTTTTCTGCAAGGATAATAAACGTGGAAAAATTGAAAGTATAGAGGATATTGACGAATATCGTTTTTTGGAAAACGGAAAAAAAATAAAGTTTGTAGAGATTCCAGCTGAAACTTTATCTGTAGATACGCAGGCTGATGTGAAAATTGTGACAGAAGTCTTAGAGCGCAGGATTAAAAATAAGGAGATCGTATTATGAGCAAAATTCCAACTATTAGATTGTACTTTGCGTGATGGAGGGTACATCAATAATTTCCGATTCGGTAAATATGCCATACGGAAAATTCTTCAACAACTGACCCATGCAGGTTTGGATATAGTGGAATGTGGATTTTTGGAGGATGGTGAATACGACGAGGATACCTCCATTTTTAATGCCGCAGAGCAGATAGCCTCCCTGTTACCTAATGAACATGGACGTACCATGTTTGTAGCGATGGTCTGTTATGGTGAATACGATCTGAGTCAGCTGAGTCCTTGTACTAGAAATTCCATAGATGGAATACGGGTCACTTTTCATTATGATGAAGTGGAGGGTGCTTTGGAATACTGTCGGGAAATAAAAGAAAAAGGCTATAAGGTTTTTGTGCAACCGGTAGGCACGTCCAGTTATACTGATATCCAGCTTCTCCATCTGATAGAGAAGGTGAATGAGTTGCAACCCTATTCCTTTTATCTGGTAGACACTTTGGGACTGATGCACAAGAATGATATAGCCAGATTTTTTTATCTGATCAATACTAATCTGGACAAGTCAATAAATATGGGTTTTCATTCCCACAATAACTTACAGCTTTCCTTTTCCAACTCTCAGGAGTTTTTTGAATATGTAGGCGACCGTGTCATTTCGTTGGATGCTTCTATCTATGGAATGGGACGAGGGGCCGGAAACCTGAATACGGAACTGATTGCCAATTATGTTAATGACCGTGAAGGGCATATGTATGCTATAGAGCCATTGTTGGAGGTTGTTGATGAATTCATCATTCATATTAGGCAGAAACATGAGTGGGGGTATACTGTTCCTTATTATTTGGCGGCTATTAATGGTTGTCATCCTAATTATGCCTCTTATCTGGCTCAGAAACAGACGCTTGCTGTGAAGGAAATTTCTGCCATATTGCATATGATTCCTGTCGAAAAGCGTTCTTTATACAATAAGGAATTGGTAAATAGGATTTATTTGGAGTATCAATCTCATGAGGTGGATGATACTTATGTCTTAAAGAACTTGAAAGAAAAATAGGTGGAAGAAATATTATACTGATGGCTCCAGGAGGTTCAATTACAGACTGTTATGACGAAATTGTCCAGAAACAGAATTCGGAGAACTGTCTGCTTATTTCTGTGACCTTTGTTCCTGATTTTATGGATTGTGACTTACTTTCTTGCTAATGCCAAGCGGTATGCTACGACTTTTAATCCGATGAAAAAGGAGGTGAGTTTGATTTATACGTCCAATATTCGTGCAAATCAAGAACAATCTGGCTATTGTGTCAATTATGTTTCTTTGCTGAACGAAGTGGACATTATTCGTGATAATTCGGCTCTGATGGCTTTGAACCTTTTACAGAAACTGTCTCCTCGAAAAGTTTATCTGGCAGGTATGGACGGTTACTCTATGAAAAAGGGAAACTACTATCAGGAGCGTTTGAATCTGATTCAGGATAGGGATTATGTCTTGGAAATGAATAAAGCGATAAAGCATCGCATCAGTGAAATAGGAAAGGTTATGGATATTGAATTTTTAACTCCGTCTCTATATGAATGAACCGGATATTTGTAGAAGCATACATGAACTGATTATGCTTCATTTGCCTGAAATTCTCTCCTTACGGAATACTTCAGAGTTGAAATCCGATCATACCTTTGTTTCCAAAGGGGACAAATTGTGTGAAAAACTCATTTTTGATTTCTTGGACTCCAATCTGAAGGATTATTTGGTTATTTCAGAGGAAACAGAAACGAATTTGTCACGTTTGGAAGAAGTTGAGTATGTGATAACGGTAGACCCGATAGACGGTACGGAGAATTTTGTTTCAGGTCTGAAGGAATGGGGAGTCGGCATTTCTGTTTATAAAGGAATGAGGCATTATCAAAGTATGATTATGTTACCCGAATTGGGAATTCGTTTATGTACAGGTGATCAGTTTTCTAAAATTATTGGTTCAAGAATTTGTGGGCTGTCATCTTATATGCAACCTGAAGATTTTAAGAGGTTGGAACAGGCTCTGAATATCGTATTATGGGGTGTTGCATGTATAATATGTATAATGTTATACGAGGCTGTTACAGACAGTTTTTACATCTGAAAGGATGTTATTCTTGGGATATTCTTCCGGGTATGAATCTGGCACTGGAACAAGGATTGGATGTGGAACTGGAAGGGGAAAAATATGGTGGGGAGTTTTTATACCCCGGTGTTAAATACCGCTTTAACATAAAGGCTGGATAAGGATTATGGGGAAGTATACTTGACTGGTGAAAATGAGTTTAAAGAATTCTCTATATTTTGAGTTTGAAGGGTAGCAACTATGGATATTTATGGGTATAATATAAAGCCAATGATTGTGAAAGAGAATTTTGATATTTAGGACAAATATGGTATTTTTTGAAACAGAAAAAGTGGTTAATACTTTAAATATTAGAGATAATTATAATAAAAAATAAGGATGTCAAATCAAAATCTGCCAAAACTGTTTTTTTTTAATATTGAACCTTGGAAAGAAGTCTATAATGATAGGTTTCTGTTAAAACAATTGCAAGAAAAGGGATTCCCAATTGAGTATGTTTGGATTGGACCGTTAGTTGGTTTATTAAGTAATGTACCTTCTAAAGGTTGTGAAACTATACCCAAATCTTGGAAAGAAATTCAGCGGATTATAAATCTAGATCGCAATAAAGATGCTATTCTCATTTCATTAATGCCTGTATTTGCTCCTTGTTTGAAGTTGTTTAGAATTTTAAGCAAAGCAAAACAAAAAAATGTTGGCTATTTCAATATTGGAAGTATGCATTTGCCTCTCCCCAAAAATAGAATGGAGCATAGACTTAAACTTTTGTTTAACCCGATTAGAGTGAGGTATTATTTCATTCATAGGTCTATTCCTCTATTGAGAAAAATTGGTTATTTAAAAGATTTTGATTATGCTGTGACTCAAGGTGTACACAGTATTAACTCTGCATCTCAACTTATTTCCGACAAGACGCAGAAAATAACAATTGTAGACTATGATATAGAGCATTTTAATAAGGTGGATAAAATGGAAAGGTATAATGATAGGAAATATATTGTGTTTATTGATGCTTATATGCCTTTCCATCCTGATTTTGAACTAACTGCCAGTGGACATATTGATCCTGAACAATATTTTAAATCAGTAAATAATTACCTGAAACGTGTGGAGGATAAGTATGGGTTACCTGTAGTTATAGCTGCACATCCTAGTGCTCAAAAATATCATGAACATAACTATTTTGACGGCAGACCCGTATTATTTGGAAAGACTGCGGAGTTGTGTAAGGGTTGTGCATGGGCTATTAATCATTTGAGTACAGCTATTACTTTTCTTATAATACAGCACAAACCAATCAAGTTTATCACGACTGATGAAGTCGTTAACAAGTATGGCATTGCAGCTGAGTTGAGTTACTCTAGTTTTTTCCAAAGTCCATTGGTAAATATTGATGCAGAAGATGCTGATATATCCGTCCCTGTGGTGTTTGATAGCGTGTACGATGAATTTATTGATAAATATCTTTATACAAAAGATGAGATTGGAAAAGCAAGTGCAGATTTATTGAGTGAAGCTTTATTAAAGATAAAATAGATGATATTAAATCTAAATGAACTAACTCTGGAACAGAGTAAATTAAAGGCAAAGCTGAAAAAAAATGTGATTGCCGACTATAATGCATTGACCGAACAGTTAATTGATTATAATCGTGATAGTTTGGAATGGCTGGTTTGTAACGTAAATTCTCGTAGTACCGTTTTTTCTTCAATGCTGGCAGAACTTGAGTCCTTGCGATTGATATCAGAGCTTATAAGTAGCGGAGAAATAATAGAAGAAATCATAGTGGATAATGATGAGTTGCGAAAAACCATTTCAAATCTGTATCCTAAGATAAATGTGCATGGTAAGACAAGTTCTTTGAAAAATAATATTCGTTTATGGAAAAATAATATTCGATATGGAATATGGTCACTCTGTTCATGGCTTAGCGGTTCGAAAGAGAGGCGTAATAAGGTGTGCCGAGGGGGAAGATTAACTATCATTGATACCTTTATTGCAAAAAGGTTGATGCCTATTGGGATCGTTTTTATGGAAATTCTGTAGATAAATTGATTGATGCCCAAAGAACAAATATATTTCATGCCTTTGTATTTGCCCTTTGCCTCAAAAAGCAATTGGATATTATTGTTGCCAATTCTAAGGAAAACTTGTTCTTTATGAGTGATTTTTTACTTTTTAAAGATTACCTCTACGCATGGCGCTATATGGGGCGTTTTGAAAAGCCAGATTTTGCAAGTTATACTTATCAGGGATTCAGTCTTCAATGGCTTTTGGGAAAGGCATACAAAGAGAGTAATCAGAGTTATTTCTACTATGCCATTTTGATGGAAAGAGCTATTATGAGAATGAAAGAATTGGATGTTGACATTTGCTTATTTGTGGATTGGTTTGAGAACCAAAGCTACGACAAATCAGTATATTACGCAATGCATCAATACTATCCAGAGGCAAAAGTTCATGGATATATGGGATTTATTGCTGATTCAACAATTTTTCCACATATTATAGCATCGAATAAAGAATTATTTTGTCATATTGCTCCAAAAGATATTTATTTATGTAGCAGTTATCTGCTAAAGTTCTATCAAAATTATAACGGGTATAAGCATATAGCTCCTGCACTGAGAAATCAAGAGATATATAGCAGTCATAGAAGCACCAAACCTCATGATAAGTTCACGCTCTTGGTGCCATTTGCACTCGATAATTATGATATGGAGTATAAATACGAATTGCTCACTGATTTTATTAAATCTTCTAATGCTAATATTAATATACTTTTGAAGCCCCATCCTGATGCAAATTCATCATGATGGTTTCCTGTACAAACAAGGCAGGGGGAAAGCTAGAAGTAGTAAAAGGTAATGTAAACTCTTTCTTGCTGAAAGCAGACGCAATTCTTGCAGCTAACACATCTGTGATGTTTGAAGCCTTAAGTTTGGGAATCCCTGTTATTAATCTGAAAGATCCGCTTTCCATCATTCTTTTTGATAAAATAGAAGAGGTGAATGAAGTATTGTGGTATACTGCCAATAATTTGGCTGAACTTTCGGATGCTATTGTTAGGATATTGAATCTAAATATTGAGGATGCAATGACCGAGGGCTATCGGTTGAGAAACTATTTCTTTACCAAACTAGAGCCTCAGTTAATTTTCCAACTTTTCACTTGATACCTATGAGCATATCATATCGCGGAAAATATTTTAGGATTTACATTTGGCAAGGATTATCCATAATTTTAGGTTTTCTTTCGCTTTTTATTGTGATGCCTTCACTTTCTGGAAATAAAACACTCTTTGGTATTTACAGTGTTTGTACGTCTCTGACTATATTCTTTTCGTATGCTGATTTAGGTTTTATTTCATCGGGATTGAAATATGCAGCGGAATATTATATTCGTGGTGACCGAAAGAATGAAATTCGTACGATAGGTTTTACTGCATTTATTATGCTTAGCATGTTTATGCTGATAGCTTTGCTATTTGGAATAATCAGCATATTCCCTCAAATTCTCATGCCTGAATTGGAACCAGATAGTGAAAATTTTTTATACGGCACGTTATTTGCTGATTCTGTTGTCTGTTTCCTGTCCGGTAATCATTGGCCAACGAATTCTTAATATGATTTATTCCATACGTGTAGAAGATTATAAATTACAGCGTATCTCGCGGTAGGCAGTATTCTGAAGATTTTATCAGTTTTCTTTTTTTGGAAGTGAAAATTATTTGTTGGTACCTTATTTTGCATTCGTGCAGTTTATCAACCTATCCGTAGTATTGATGGCAGCTTTTCAGGTCCGAAGTATCAATATTCATTTGTGGAATTTCTTAAAGCTATCCGTTTTGACCGTATTATCTTTGATAAAGAAAAGGGCTTGACGGGAGCTTCATTTATATCTATACTTTCTTGGGTGTTGTTCTATGAATTTGATCAAATCGCGATTTCAAATTTTGTTGGTCTGGAGGCAGTAGCAGTTTATGGCATAGCTTTTTCTGCATTGACCTTTGTACGAACCTTTGTGTCATTACTTTATTCACCTTATTCATCGCGATATAATCATTTGATTGGTGAAAATGACAGGGTAGGACTGATGAAATTTGTGAATCGGATGTTATTAATGCTCTCGCCAATGGTAGTTCTGCCCATTGTTGGATTGTCTATGCTGAGTGAACCATTTATTATAAGTTGGGTTGGATTCAATTATGAGGAATCCAGTTCTATTTTATCACTTTTGGTGTTTTGTTTCTTTCCTTGCTTTCTCTCAAACCCTAGTTCTTCTTATTTTATTGCAATTGAAAAAACTACTTTACTTAATAGGTTTAATATATTTCAACCTATACTATACTGGTTATTTAATTTTTTTTACTGTTGGTAAATGGGGCGTATTTTCGTTCGCTATATCTAAAGGATTGATTCCTATATTTTTGGGTATTCTTTATTGGTATTCATTATACAGAGATTTTGCAAAGAATGCTGGTCAGATAGTTTCACTATTCCTAATTTTGAAACTTTGTTTTTACCTTTAATTGTACTATTAGTATTAAGTACTCTTGTAAAGCCTTATATGGCTTATGAATATAATAAGATTTCCCTTTGTTATAATTTATTGGTTATGGGATTGATTGTTTTAATATCAATTCTAGTATCAGTGTGTTGTAATAGAGAAATGTATTCATTGGTGAAGTCAATTATTAGACGTTGAATAGAAAGGAATTATGGAAAACGAAACCATTTAGAGATTATGATAATATCAAAAATGAAAAAAATGTTTAGACTATTGTTTACGTCTGAAATCAGTAGCTTTATTTCTCCAAGTATTGATATATCAGAAAAACAGTCAGACTATGAAGCACTGATAGAGGCTCCTAATCTTGATTATGTTAATCGCTATGAAAAAGAACTAAGCCAATTTCTTGGAGGAGGGCATGTCGTGACTTTCGCATCAGGACGTATGTCATTCTATTCTTTATTAAAAAGCTGGGGAATAAGAGAAGGCGATGAAGTTGCTCTTACAGGATTTACTTGTGCTGTTATGGCTAATGCTGTTTTGCGAACTGGAGCAACTCCAATTTATGTGGATATCGACAAGGATACCTTAGGAATGTCTGCAGAATCTTTAGTGTCCAAAATTACGAATCGGACAAAAGTAGTTGTGGCTCAGCATTCTTTTGGAATTCCATGTAAGATTGATAAAATAAAGGAGATTGCTAAATCTCATAGTTGCTATTTAGTGGAAGATTGTGCGTTGACCTTTGGTTCAAAATATAAAAGTATTATAGTTGGCAATTATGGTGATGCTGCAATATTTTCAACAGATCATACCAAACCTCTTAATACACTTATAGGAGGCTTTGTTTATACTAATGATATAGACATAGCTACATCTATTCGGGCAATGCGTGATGATTGTGGGGATTTAAGTAACGAACATCAGCGAATGATCTTAAAGACTTATATTGATGAACACCGCATAGAAACTGTAAATCATAAAATATACATAATGCGGAACTATAAAAAGGCTTTGATGAATAAGCTACATATTCATAATGAAATATCTCCTTATTTGGAGTTGGAAACATCTGCCAAAATCGCAATAAACCCTTATTACAGTTATCCTGCTAAACTACCTTCTGTTTTGGCAAAGATGGATTACATGTTCTTGAACAATATAAAGCTAATATTCATCAAAGGCAGAGTTGGCTTAAAGAAATTTTACAGGTTGTAGAAAAAAAAGAAGATATGCCTGCAGCTTATTATGATACTGGTTGTGACATTATTCCTTTGCGTATTGCTTATTCAACTCATTTCGCTCTTACTGTATTCTCATACATTGATGATTGGATTTGGTTTAAAACTCCGATTGTTGCAACAAAAGAAAATATATGTGACTTTGGATATCATTGGGGAGGATGCCCAGTTGCGGAAAAAATAGGAAAATCGATTATGAATCTACCGGTTATTATAGATTCAAAACAACAAAATATCTTTTTGCGGAATATAAAAAAACATATAGTTATGGCATTTAGTAATATTTATAAGAATAAGAAGGTTATTATTACTGGTAATACTGGGTTTAAAGGGACTTGGCTGTCTACATGGCTTAAAATGATGGGAGCTGAGGTTTATGGATATTCGATTGGTGTGCCGACAACTCCATCGATGTTTGATACACTTCATCTTGAAGATAAGATATGTCAACACTATGGTGATATTAGAAACAAAAGGGAATTTAATGATTTTGTGCAGGAAGTGAAACCTGATTTTTTGATTCATCTTGCCGCACAAGCTTTGGTCTTGACAAGTTATCGCGAACCATTTGAAACAATGACTACTAACATTGTGGGTACAGCTGTTGTATGTGAAGCTGTCATGAACATTGATTGGAATTGTACTTGTGTTCTAATTACTTCTGATAAAGCGTATGATAATGTAGAGTGGATTTGGGGGTATCGTGAAACAGATGGTATTGGAGGTAAGGATATATATTCTGGATCTAAAGGTGCTGCCGAACTTGTCATTAAGAGTTATTGGCATTCATTTATCAAGAAAATGCCAAACATTAAGTTTGGTGTGGCTAGAGCTGGTAACGTTATCGGTGGCGGTGATTGGGCAAAAGATAGAATTATTGTAGATTGTGTGAAAGCTTTTTCAGAAGGAAAGACTGTAGAAATCAGAAGTCCAAAGGCGACTCGTCCTTGGCAACATGTTCTTGAGCCATTAAGTGGATATCTGACGTTGGCGCAATATTTATGTGAAGGCAAATGCGAAAATGGGGAATCTTACAACTTTGGTCCACGTGCAGAACAGACAAAAACCGTATTTGAACTGTTTCAAGATCTTGCTACTTTATGGGGATTGGATAAGAACAAAGCTGCAAAACTCACAGGCAATGTACCTTTTGAGGAAGCTACATTGCTTAAGCTGAACTGTGATAAGGCCTTGGCTTATTTACATTGGCATTCAACCTTGCATTATGACGAATGTGTGAATTTTATTGCTGAATGGTATCGTGCATTCTATGTAGAGCAGGCTAAGGATATGTTTGCTTTGACAGAAAAACAAATCAATGCATATATGGAAGCTGCAAAAAAACAGAATCTTGATTGGGCAAAATAATTGGAAATAATGGACAATATCACAATTGACGGAGTTTTGCTGACTCCCTTAAAACAGATAACTCATCCCAAAGGGGATGTATTTCATGCAATGAAATGTGTTGACCCTGGATTTGAAGGATTTGGTGAAGTTTATTTCTCAAGTGTTTTACAAGGTTTGGTAAAGGCATGGAAACGTCATTCTAGAATGACATTAAACCTAGTATGTATTGTAGGAAAGATACATTTCGTTTTATATGATGGGCGTGAGAACTCTTCTACATTTGGAAAGTACATGGAGGTGATATTGTCACCTGAATTACCTGAATTGTATCGAAGGATCACAATACCGGCTGGAGTATGGATGGGCTTCGTTGGAATAGGTGAAGGTAAAAGCATTCTTCTAAATGTAGCCAATATTCCTCATGATCCTCTAGAGCAGGTAAACATTCCAATAGAAGAGAGTGATATAAAGTTTGATTTCAACAAAATTAGCAGATCTATATGAAGGTAGTTCTTTTAGCAGGCGGTTTTGGCTCGCGTATTAGTGAAGAGAGCAATTTAAGCCAAAGCCCATGATTGAAATTTGCGGTATGCCCATTCTTTGGCATATAATGAAGGAATATGCATATTATGGATATAATGAATTCATAATTTGTGCTGGATACAAACAGGAATATATTAAGGAATGGTTTGCAAACTATTTTCTTTACAATTCCGATGTTAGCTTCAACTTCCGTAACGGTAAGAATGAAATAACTGTACATCATTCAAATCTTGAACCTTGGAAAGTAACGATAGTTGATACAGGATATAACACATTGACCGGAGGCCGTATCAAACGTATAAAGGAATATGTTAACAATGAAACCTTTATGATGACATATGGTGATGGTGTGTGTGATGTTGACATCAATAAGCTTGTGGCATTTCATAAAAAGCATGGTAAAATAGCAACTCTTACTGCTGTTATTCAAGCACAAGACAAGGGGGTTTTAAATATTGATGAAAATAATTCCATTCGTTCATTTCGTGAGAAGAATATCAATGATGGTGTACCTATTAATGCCGGATATATGGTGTTGGAACCTAGAGTGTTCGATTATATAGAAGGAGATCAAACCATATTTGAAAAAGAACCATTGAATAAGTTGGCTACCGAAGGTGAACTAATGTCTTATACACATAAGGGGTTCTGGCAATGTATGGATAATATACGTGAAAAAAATCTATTGGAACAGTTGCTTATTGATGGAGTTGCTCCATGGAAAAAATGGGAAAGAGAAATACCGATAATAAAATGATGATGTTTATGAGAAATATTAGATTGTCCAAATCTTGCATTGGTAAGGAAGAAATAGATGCCGTAACAGACGTTCTTCATAGAGAGTATTTGGGTATGGGACAGGATGTACATAAATTTGAAGATGATTTAAAAGATTTCTTTGGGCGTGACGTGACACTTGTAAATACTGGTACGGCAGCTTTGCATCTTGCAGTACAAGGTGTAGGAATAAAAGATGGAGATGAAGTACTTGTACAGTCTCTTACATATGTGGCTTGTTTTCAAGCTATAAGAGCTACAGGTGGGATACCTGTGGCGTGCGATGTGGATGATGATACGCTTACTATCGATTTGGATGATGCCGAACGTAAACTGACTCCAAAAACGAAGGCTATAATGCCTGTACATTATGCTGGACAATGTGGTAATCTTGATGCTATATATGAATTTGCAAAAAAGCATAATCTACGAGTAATAGAAGATGCATCACATGCATTTGGCACTTATTATAAAGGTCGGTTAATAGGATCTTTTGGTGATGTGGTGTGTATAAGTATGGATGGTATCAAGAATATAACATCTGGTGAAGGAGGGATGATAATTACTGAGGACCTTGATGTACAGAAAATAATTAAGGATGCTCGCCTTTTGAGTGTACAGAATGATACCGATAGTAGATTCAAGGGTACAAGAACATGGGTGTTTGATGTCAATCAACCGGGGTGGCGTTATCATATGAGTAATATCATGGCCGCAATAGGTTATACTCAGCTGAAGAAATTTCCTAAGTTTAAAGAAATACGTCAAAGGCTGGCAAAAATTTATCAGCAAGAACTTGATAATGTAAAGGGAATAAAAATTATACCCTGTAATTATAATGAAGTGGTTCCTCATATCTTTGTTATTAGAATAACTTGTGGCAAGAGGGATATTGTGAAACAATGTTTGAATGACAATGGGGTGGCAACAGGCATACATTATCGCCCCAACCATTTGCTTACATTGTTTACAGGTAATCAAAATAATACGACTCTTAAGCATACGGACGAGATTTACGAACAACTCATCACTCTTCCATTACATGCCGATATGGTAGAGGATGACGTATATTATATTTGTGGACTAATTAAAAAGAGTATATGATGGAGGATAAACCTCTAGTAAGTATAATTGTTAATTGCTATAATGGTGAAAAGTATCTTAGGGAAACAATAGATAGTATATTGAACCAAACATATCATAATTATGAAGTGATATTTTGGGATAACCAGTCTACTGATTCGACAGCATCAATAATTAAGTCGTATAAAAATGAACGGTTTAATTTCTATTATGCTCCAAAACATACAACTTTAGGAGAAGCTAGAAATTTAGCTTTAGATAAGATAAAAGGGCAGTTTCTTACATTTCTTGATAGTGATGATGTTTGGGAGCGTGATTTTTTGGAAAGAGCTGTAGGTGTCTTATCTATTTATAAAAATAAATTTTCATTTTATTATAGTAATTATTATTCTTGGATTGATGGTGAAGAACTTGTTGAATATAACACGGAAAAGAACTCAGGAACCGTACTTTTAAAGACTTATTGTCAAAGTACATGGTTGGTATGTCTGCTGCTGTCATTAATGTGAACAGCATGAAAATTGATGATATAAAGTTTGATTTTAAATATCAGTTGGTAGAGGATTATGATTTTTTTTGAGATTGATATATAAGAACGATGCATATTATGATGCTCGTCCGTTGATGAAATATCGGATGCATTCAGACTCTTTGACGGTGACACAGAAGGCAGGATGGGGAAAAGAATTTATGTGTTTATATACAGATTTAATATATAATTTGTTGAGTGTGGACGAAATCCAACAATATTCTGAAGAATTGAAATGGCTTAAAGTTAGGAGTGTTAATGCAGATGTCGAATATTTAATTTTACATGGGAAGAAATTAGCTGTTTTACGTATGATTATTCAAAATTTGCGATTATCGTTCAAATTATTAATTCACTTTGCATATGTTGTTTTACCGTTTTCTTTAT